>RCNC010000384.1_pt1 | contig 42641 bp, 40 predicted proteins | sample 2041301 | NCBI WGS metagenome assembly RCNC01 (sample SAMN09708231, study PRJNA481090) | Marine sediment metagenome, whole genome shotgun sequencing project. | biome: marine sediment; feature: ocean; material: sediment; isolation source: Sewage treatment plant 13A marine sediment (STP13A) ...
AAAAATGAGTGGTACCGGAGGCCGGACTTGAACCGGCACGCTATCGCTAGCATCGGATTTTGAATCCGACGTGTCTACCAATTTCACCACTCCGGCACAGAAGAGATGACGGGCGGCCCCAGAAGGTGCCTCCCGTGGAGAGCGCGGAGTATAACAACGAACAATAAAAGTTCAATATTTTTCCTTAACCTGCGCAGGCATTGCCTGTACACTTCGCGCCGATTCAGGGTTGAACCTGTATCTTAATTCTCGTTGTCCGATTATTGGGCGACCTATCTGAGTATCCCGGGAGAAAAGAGCATGGCTATGAAACTGGTTAAGAAAACCGATGATTACAGCATCTACCAGCGCGCTGACAATCGCTACGCAGTTCAAGGCGCAGACAAGCAGCCGATCAACGGCGATGAAAAAGCGCGCATTCTGGTAGCGGAAGAGTTGATCAAGGTAACCTTGCCGGCTGAGCCTGTTGCTGAAGAGGCCATCGAAGAAGTCGTCGAAGAGGCTGCTGCTGAAGAAACGACTGAAGCTGTAGCAGAGGAAGAAGCACCCGCCGCAGAAGAAGCGCCGGCTGCAGAAGAAACGACTGAAGCTGCGGCAGAGGAAGAAGCACCCGCTGCAGAAGAAGCTCCGGTTGCAGAAGAAGCACCCGCTGTAGAAGAAGCACCGGTTGCAGAAGACGCTCCTGCAGGAGATGCAGCCGAGGAAGAGGATAAGTAAGCGGCAACGTTTACGCCAGAGCCGGCCCTGCGCCGGCTTTTTTGTCTATGAAACGTACAGATTTCTCTTATGACTTGCCTCCGGGCCTGATTGCCCAGCACCCCTTGCCAGAGCGCAGCGCCAGCCGCTTGCTGGTACTGGAAGGCGCAGGCGGCGCCATTGGTCATCATCAATTCTCGGAATTGCCAGGCTTGCTAAAGCCTGATGACCTGTTGGTATTCAACGATACGCGGGTGATTCCCGCCCGGTTATGGGGACGTAAAGCAACTGGCGGCAAAGTCGAAATACTCATTGAGCGCCTTACGGGCACTCACAGCGCACTGGCCCATATTCGAGCCAGCAAGTCTCCGCCCCCGGGAACACTCATTCAACTCAGCGAAAAAGAGGGAGAGGAGGGCGGGCTCTATCAGCTGTCGGTAACGGGCAGGGAGGGGTCTCTGTTCTGCTTGTCTTCCGAGGGTGGGCCACCGCTGGCAGATATTCTGGGAAAAATCGGTCATATGCCCCTGCCGCCCTATATCGAGAGGGTTGATGAGGCTTTCGACGCTGAGCGTTACCAGACCGTTTATGCCAGTCGCGAAGGCGCAGTGGCGGCGCCGACTGCCGGGTTGCATTTTGACCGGCCATTGCTGGATGAAATCGATGCGCTGGGAATCAGGCGAGTATCGGTGACACTGCACGTAGGCGCGGGCACTTTTCAGCCGGTGCGCGAAGACAATCTGGAACGTCATGTGATGCATTCGGAGTTTGTAGACGTCGACCAGGCGGTGGTTGCTGCCGTGCGGGAAACACGTGCCCGGGGAGGCAGGGTGATCGCCGTGGGTACAACAGCAGTCCGCTCCCTGGAAACGGCCTGCCAGGCCAGTGGTGAGTTGCAGCCTTTTAGGGGGGATACCGATATCTTTATCTACCCTGGCTATTCTTTCCACACCGTGGATGCCATGGTGACCAACTTTCATTTACCCGAATCCACGCTGCTTATGTTGGTAAGTGCCTTTGCCGGCAGGGAGCCTATAATGGCGGCATACGCTGCGGCGATAGAGTCGGGCTACCGTTTTTTCAGCTACGGGGACGCAATGTTTATCACCGCCAATCCCGCCATACAGGAAGGTTCATGAGCGGTCAGTGCGATATGAAGTTTGAGCAATTGGGCAGCGATGGGGTCGCCCGGCGTGGCCGTATGTCATTCCCGCGCGGCTCTGTCGAAACCCCGGCCTTCATGCCGGTAGGCACCTACGGCACGGTCAAGGGCATGCTGCCGCGGGATATTCGCGCCGTCGGAGCGGAAATTATTCTGGGCAATACGTTTCACCTGTGGCTGCGTCCCGGTACAGATATCGTCGAGGCACACGGTGACCTGCACGATTTTATGGGCTGGGATGGCCCGATCCTTACCGATTCCGGTGGTTTCCAGGTTTTCAGCCTGGGCGATATGCGTAAGATCTCTGAGGCCGGTGTGGAGTTTCGTTCCCCGGTGGATGGCGACAAGGTGTTCCTCGACCCGGAGACATCCATGTCTATCCAGCGCAGCCTCGGTGCGGATATTGTTATGATTTTTGATGAGTGCACACCCTATCCGGCAAGTGAGGCTGAGGCGCGTGCGTCCATGGAGTTGTCCCTGCGCTGGGCGCAGCGCAGCAGGGTAGCCCATGGTGACAGCGCGTCCGCGTTGTTTGGTATTGTGCAGGGCGGTATGTATCCGCAACTGCGACAGGAATCCCTGGCGGGTTTGAAGAACATTGGTTTTGATGGTTTTGCCATCGGTGGTCTCTCGGTGGGTGAGCCCAAGGATGAAATGCTCAAGGTGCTTGAGGCCCTGCAACCCATAATGCCGCAGGACAAACCGCGCTACCTGATGGGTGTGGGTACGCCGGCAGATCTATTGGAGGGTGTGCGACGTGGAGTGGATATCTTCGACTGTGTGATGCCCACTCGCAATGCCCGCAACGGCAACCTGTTTACTTCACGCGGCGCCCTGAAGTTACGCAATGCGCGTCATAAGACCAGTACACTGCCACTGGATGATAGCTGTGGCTGTTACACCTGTGAGAACTTCAGTCGCGCTTATCTGCATCACCTGGACAAGTGTAATGAGATTCTGGGGTCGCAGCTGAATACCATCCACAACCTGCACTTCTACCAGCAGCATATGTTGGGTATTCGCAGCGCGATTGAAGCGGGGTCCCTGGACGATTTTGCTGGTGAGTTTTACGACCAGCAGGCGAGGGGCGTTTAATGTTCAAGTTGTGCTTCTATGTGCCGGAGTCCCACCTGGAGGTCGTCAAGAGCGCCCTGTTTGCTGCGGGTGCCGGCCAGGTCGGCAACTACGACAGCTGCTGTTGGCAAGTGCTGGGCCAGGGGCAGTTTCGCCCTCTGCAGGGCAGTGCGCCATTTATAGGTCAACAGGGTAGTGTTGAACTCGTGCCTGAATACCGGGTGGAAATGCTCTGCGCTGCGCCGCACATCAAAGCCGCTGCGGCAGCGCTACTCAATGCCCATCCCTACGAAGAGCCCGCCTGGGATGTGGTAGCCCTGGTTACTGAGCTGACGGATTGATGGCCTCACAGGATACAGTGCTACAGCGGATAGCGGCGTGTTTGCCGCATGTAAACGCCCCCTGGTCGGGACCGCTCGGGGAGGGCGGTTGGCCGCAGGCGGCGGTGCTGGTAGCGCTCACCACGGAGGAGGAGCCGCGCGTATTGCTGGGCCGCAGGGCCATGCACCTGTCTTTGCATCCCGGGGAAATCGCCTTTGCCGGAGGGAAGAGAGAGCTGGAGGACGATTCACCCTGGCAGACAGCGTTGCGCGAGACCCGGGAGGAGGTGGGGTTATCGCAAGAGCTCATAGTCCCTCTGGGAGAGCTGGAACCGTTGATCACACGCACCGGTTTCCAGGTGTTTCCCTATGTCGCGGGTGTGCCCGCAGAGCCCGAGCTGGTAGTTGATCCCGGGGAATTCGACAGCGTATTTTTCACCCGCCTCGCAGTGTTTGCCGACCCGGATATTTTCCGTTTGGAAACGATGTTCGATGGCGAGAGAGACCGCAGAGTGCCCCATTACCAGATAGGGGATGACAACGTCTGGGGAGTGACTGCTGCCATACTGGCGCAGCTGGCCAATGTGGCCTACGATGCGGGCTTTGATTTGCAGCGAGACTGGAAAGTGGAACCATGAAATACAGTTTGGGAGATAAGAGTGTAACGCTGCTTGGTGATGGGCATTTTATTGCACCCAATGCCGCAGTCATTGGCGATGTCGTGTTACATGAAAACACCAGTGTCTGGTTCTGCTGTGTGTTGCGCGGCGACGCGGATCGCATTGAGGTGGGTGCCGGCAGTAATATTCAGGATGGCACTGTGATGCACGCCGATCCGGGCTTTCCGATGACCGTTGGCGAGAATGTGACGGTGGGCCACAATGCCATGTTACATGGCTGCACCATTGGCGATGGTTCCCTGGTGGGTATCAATGCGGTGGTTCTCAATGGTGCCATAGTGGGCAAAGGATGCCTTATCGGGGCCAATGCGCTGGTCACCGAGGGTATGGAAATTCCAGACGGTTCCCTGGTGCTGGGGTCTCCGGCGAAAATCAAGGCGCAGCTGTCGGAAGAGCAGCGCCTGGCCCTGATGCACAACGCGGACCACTATATCGGCAATGGCAAGCGCTTCAGTGCTGACCTCAGGGAACAGGAATGAGCGACGCTGGACCAAAATCACCCTGTATCTCGGTTTGCGTGCTGGACAACAACGATATTTGCCAGGGTTGCTACCGCTCCGCCACGGAGATTACCGACTGGTTCATGTCCAGCGCGGAGCAAAAGAAAGAGATAATACGCCTGGCGCGGGAACGAATGGAGGCCGGTTTTCCTGTTCGTTTGAGCTAGCTTACTGCTCCAGCTGCTGGTTAGCGGCCACCGTGGCGCGAACAGCCTGCACCACATTGCCTTCCAATGTGAGAATTTCGAGACGATAGTCACCTATAGAGACGCCCGCATTGGCATCGGGAAAGGATTCCAGGTATTCAAGCAACAGCCCGCTGAGGGTTTTCGGACCATCCGTGGGCAGGGACCAGTCCAGGGATTTGTTGATTTCGCGTATGTTGGCGGTACCGTCGATGATGTAGCTGCCATCGCGCTGGGGGAAGATGCTGGCCACTGTCTCGGCCAGGTTGGAGGTAAATTCCCCCACGATTTCTTCCAGAATGTCTTCCAGGGCAACCAGGCCCAGCACTTCACCGTACTCGTCTAACACTACCGCCAGTGGCTTTTTCTTTTGCTGGAAGTTCATCAGCTGGGTGTGCAGCGGGGTGCTTTCTGGTACGAAGTAGGGTTTTTCCATTTCCCGTTCCAGGGCGTCGCGGTCCAGCCCCTCTTTGTCGATAACCCGGCTGATATTGCGCATGTGCAATACACCGACAATATTGTTGATGTCCTCCCGCCAGACCGGCAGGCGTGTGTGCGCACTGTTTTGTATGCAGCGCAGAATGTCGGTATCGCTGTCGTCCAGGTCTATGCCAAAGACCTCGTTGCGCGGCACCATGATGTCATCGACCGAAACCTGCTCCAGGTCGAGAATATTCAAGAGCATGCCCCTGTGCCGGGCCGGGATCAGCTGGCCGGTGTCGGTAACAATGGTGCGCAGTTCCTCTGAGGAGACGTTCTCATCACTTTGCTTGTTGGGATCAAAGCCCAGGACTCGCAGCAGGCCATTGGTGAAACCGTTCACCAGCGCCACCACCGGGTACAGGATCTTCATAAGCGGCAGCAGCACGAGGCTGGCAGGGAAGGCAACCTTCTCGGGATACAGTGCGGCGATGGTTTTAGGGGTGATTTCGGCGAATATGAGTATGACCAGGGTCAGGGCGCCGGTGGCTATAAATATGCCAGCGTCACCCCACAGGCGTATGGCGATCACCGTGGCTATGGCAGCGGCGAAAGTGTTCACCAGATTGTTGCCGATAAGAATAAGGCCGATCAGGCGATCAGGGCGCTCCAGCAGCTTGCCGGCACGGGTGGCGCCCCTGTGCTTGTGCTTCTGCAGGTGCCTTAAACGATAACGATTGAGGGACATCATGCCGGTCTCTGAACTTGAGAAGAAACCGGAGAGGATGATAAGTGCAGCCAGAATCGAGAAAAGTAAGCCCAGCGGTGCTTCGTTCAATGCCGGAGAGGACCTCTTGTGGAATAACGGCTGCTATCTTGAAGAAAAAGCCCAGTGGGGGCAAGTGTTATGACGCTTCATGTTCTGTGCAGCACCAGCTCCAGCACCAGCTTGGAGCCCCAGAAAGCCAGCATCAGTAATAGAAAGCCGCTCAGGGTCAGGCGCACAGCGGTTCGACTGCGCCAGCCAAGCTGGTAGTGGCCCCACAGCAGGGTGGAAAACAGCACCCACGCCACTATGGTCAGCACGGTTTTGTGCACCAGGCTCTGGGCAAAAATGTCGTCGATAAACACGAAGCCCGAAACGATCGCTATGGTGAGCAGGGAGACGCCGATCCACAGTAGCTCAAATAGCATACTCTCCATCAATTGCAGGGGTGGCAGTATCTGTATGATCCCGGTGGTATGCCGCTGCTTTAACTGGCGATCCTGCAGAGACAGCAGGGCTGACTGAATGGCCGCCAGGGTGAGTACGGCATAAGCCAGGATGGAGCTGCAGATGTGGAGTAGCATGCCAGCGCTGAGATTGCTCACCAGGGCGCTGGTGTCGGGGGCAAAAGTGGCAACCAGTACAGCAAGAGCCGACAGTGGAAACAGCACCAAAAGAAGGTTTTGCAAGGGGCGCCGGAGCAGGGACGTGACACAGGCCACATTGACGACCAGGAATATCAGCGCGGAAATCCTGAAAAAGCCGAGATTGACACCGCCCTCGAGAAAAACCGTTTGCCAGACTATAGCCGCATGCAGCAACAGCGCGACCAGGCCCAGCGCGAGAGTGCTGCGGTTAATTTGCAGGCGTCGCTGCGATAGATTCAGCAGTTGCAGGCAGGTTGCAGCCAGATATGCCAGGGCGCAGAGTGGGGCGAGTAGGGTAGCTGACATCAGTTTGGGACTTGGACCCGGGTAAAGTATACTGCGCCCTTTGTACCGACTTGTCTTGTCATAATCAATAGTGACTACTATCCCGCTCTACAGCGAGCCCGGAGAGAGATTCAATGTTTGAGAGTTTGAGTGACCGGCTGTCCCACAGCCTGCGCAGTATTACCGGAAAGGCGCGTTTAACCGAGGACAATATCCAGGAAACCATGCGGGAAGTGCGCATGGCGTTGCTGGAGGCCGACGTGGCGCTGCCGGTGGTCAAGGAGTTCGTGGAGTCGGTGAAACAGCGCGCCCTGGGCCAGGAGGTCATGAAGAGCCTCAGTCCCGGGCAGGTCTTCCTGAAAATCGTACAGGATGAACTGGAAGCGATTATGGGGTCGTCCAATGAAGGGCTGAACCTCGCCACTACTCCGCCGGCGGTTATTATGATGGCGGGCCTGCAGGGCGCCGGTAAAACGACCACCGTGGCGAAATTGGCCAAACTGTTGACCGAGCGGGACAAGAAAAAGGTAACGGTGGTGAGTGCCGACGTCTACCGGCCAGCGGCGATCAAGCAGTTGGAAACTCTGGCTGCAGAGGTCGGTGTGGAGTTCTTTCCCAGTGATATTGGGCAAAAGCCAGTAGCCATTGTGCAGGCGGCGATCGAGCATGCCCGGATCAAGTTCAGTGACGTCCTGATTGTCGATACGGCGGGGCGTCTGGCCGTGGACAAGGAAATGATGGCAGAAATCGCCGAGCTGCATGCCGTGGCGAAGCCGGTGGAAACCCTGTTTGTGGTCGACGCCATGACCGGTCAGGACGCCGCCAACACCGCCAAGGCGTTCGGCGAGGCCCTGCCGTTGACCGGCGTGATTCTGACCAAGGTCGATGCGGATACGCGCGGTGGTGCGGCCCTGTCAGTGCGCTCTATTACCGGCAAGCCGATCAAGTTCCTGGGTGTGGGTGAGAAGACAGGGGCGCTGGACCCCTTTCATCCCGACCGTTTGGCCTCCCGCATCCTGGGGATGGGCGATGTCATGTCCCTTATCGAGGAAGCGGAGCAGAAGGTCGATAAGGAGAAGGCCGCCAAGCTGGCCCGTAAGGTCAAGAAGGGCCAGAAGTTTGACCTGGAGGATTTTCGCGACCAACTGCAGCAAATGAACAATATGGGCGGCATTACCGGCATGCTGGACAAGCTGCCCGGTATGGGCAATATGGCGCAGATGGCGCAGCAGAACATGGATATGAAGCTATTTGCCCGCATGGAGGTCATGATCAACTCCATGACGCCCAGAGAGCGCCGTCACCCCGAACTGATACAGGGCTCACGCAAGCGCCGTATTACGCAGGGTTCAGGTACCCAGGTGCAGGATCTCAACCGTCTACTGAAGCAACACAAGCAGATGCAGAAGATGATGAAGAAGATGAAGGGCGGTGGCATGGAGAAGATGATGCGCGGGCTCGGTGGCATGATGCCCCCGGGTGGCCCGGGTGGCCCCGGAGGAATGGGCGGCCCCGGTGGCTTCCCCTCCCGCTAAGCGATAAGGTCCGGATTTTATTAAAAAATAACCCCCTGCGGGGTTTAATATCCGGCGCATATTCCGTATGATACGCCACCTTTCCGGCCTGCCAGCCGGTTTTTGTCGTGGGTGTAGGCTGCAAGATCGCAGCAAATCCCTACTAATTTTTAGGAAATAACGCCAAATGGTAACAATTCGTCTTGCTAGAGGTGGCGCTAAGAAGCGTCCATTTTATCACCTGACAGTGACTGACAGCCGCAAAGCTCGCAATGGCCGCTTCATTGAGCGCGTTGGATTTTTTAATCCGACTGCTCGTGGCCAGGAAGAGCGCCTGCGCATCGATACAGATCGCATCGAATACTGGCAGGGCCAGGGTGCGCAACTGTCCGAGCGCGTGGCAAAGCTGGTCAAGGATTCTGCAGCTGCTGCAGCCTGATTCGGTCCGTTGTTGAGCTTGTCTGCTAAAGGCGGGCTGGTTTGATGGCAAAGTCATCGGCCGAAGACGACGTGCTGATAGTCGGGAAAATTGCCGGCTGTTACGGCTTGAAGGGATGGGTGAAGATTCATTCCTATACCGATCCGCAGGAAAATTTCCTGCAATTCGGTGACTGGCGAATAAAACGTCGGGGCCAGTTCGAAGCCATAGAGTTTGATCATGGCAAGCGACAGGGCAAGGGCCTGGTGGCGCATATTGCGGGGGTGGATGATCGCACCCTGGCGGAGTCCTTCAGGGGGCTCGAGGTGGTAGTGGCAGCAGATGCCCTGCCGCAGCTGGAAGAGGGTGATTATTACTGGCGCGACTTGCAGGGTCTGCGGGTGTGGTGCCAGGACGGTGAAGACAGGGTGTTACTGGGAACAGTGGATTACCTGATTGAAACCGGCGCCAACGATGTGTTGGTGGTGAAAGCCTGCGAAGGCAGTATTGATACACGGGAACGCCTGATTCCCTATTTGCCTGGCTCCACGGTGACCCGGGTAGATATTGAAGAGGCGCTCATTGAGGTGGATTGGTTCCTCGACGAAGAGTGAGGAAGCAGCAGGGCTCCGGGGGCGGGACACAATGCGAATTGCACTGGTGAGCCTGTTTCCCGAGATGTTCAGCGCAGTCAGTGAGCACGGTGTAACGGGTAGGGCGGTCAGGGATGGCCTGGTAAGCCTGAGCCATTGCAACCCGCGAGATTACACTGTGGATACCCATCGCACAGTGGATGACAGGCCTTATGGCGGTGGCCCGGGCATGTTGATGAAGATAGATCCTTTGCGGCAGGCGATTGCGGCAGCAAGGGCAGCGGCAGGCGAGGATGCCAGAGTCATCTACCTGTCGCCCCAGGGGCAGCCTTTCACGCATGAAAAGGCCCTGGAGTTGTCGCAGCAGGAAGGTTTGATTCTTGTTGCCGGTCGCTACGAAGGCGTGGATGAACGTCTTATTGAGGCCGAGGTGGATGAAGAGTTGTCCATCGGTGATTACGTATTGAGTGGCGGTGAGTTGCCCGCCATGGTGGTGATTGATGCGGTGACGCGCCAATTGCCCGGTGTATTGGGCCACGAGGCGTCGGCACAGGAAGATTCCTACGCCAACGGCCTGCTGGATTGCCCGCATTACACCCGGCCGGAAAGCTACGAAGACAAGGGCGTGCCGGCAGTATTACTCAGTGGGAATCATAAAGAGATTCGCCGCTGGCGCCTGCAACAGGCATTGGGCAGAACCTTTGAGAGGCGCCCGGATTTGTTGCAAGGCAGGGCCATGACGCCCGAGGAAGAAACATTGTTGGCGGAGTATCTCCGTGAACAGGAATTATTAACAGAGCGCTAGCTGTGAAGCTGCGAAGTCACACACAGGAGTACCACATGAGCACTAACAAGATCATCGCGCAGCTTGAAGCTGAGCAAATGGAGAAGGAGCTTCCTGAGTTCGGTCCCGGCGATACCGTGGTCGTTCAGGTAAAGGTAAAGGAAGGTACCCGCGAGCGTTTGCAGGCCTTCGAAGGTGTTTGTATTGGTAAGCGCAACCGTGCGCTGAACTCAGCCTTCACCGTGCGTAAGATTTCACACGGCATAGGTGTGGAGCGTACATTCCAGACTTACAGCCCGCTGCTGGACAGCATTTCCGTGAAGCGTCGCGGTGATGTGCGTCAGGCAAAGCTCTACTACCTGCGCGAGCTGAGTGGTCGTGCGGCGCGTATCAAGGAAAAGCTGTAGCACCTGCGGTTACCAACCTCAGCTTTTTGAAAGCGGCCCAGGTGGCCGCTTTTTTGTGCCTCAACATAGTGCATCGTGTACTGCGAGTTGCCTGGGAAAACGGTAATTCGCCGCTCATTCCTGCCATGGAATCGTGATAGGGTAATTGCATGCTCGCAGACGCCCTCATTCATCCGGAAATAGAACGTTACGTCGATGCCATGTGGATGGAAAAGGGCCTGAGTGACAACACCCTGTCCTCCTATCGGCGTGACCTGCGGCAATTTCACGATTGGCTGGCAAGCACCGAAGGCGCGACGATTATCGGGGCTACGCGGGCATCCCTGCAGGGCTACCTCGGTGTGCGTCTTAAGCAGGGTCAATCCCCTCGCTCCAGTGCACGTTTCCTGTCCTGCGCACGGGGTTTTTATCACTATCTCCTGCGTGAGGGGCGTATCACGGTAGATCCGACGTTGGATGTGGATAGCCCGCGTTTGGGAAGGCCCCTGCCAAAGTCGCTGTCGGAAAAGGAAGTCGATACCCTGTTGCAGGCGCCGGACCTGGACCAGGCACTGGAGTTTCGAGATCGCACCATGTTGGAATTGCTCTATGCCTGCGGTCTGCGGGTGACAGAGTTAACCAGCCTGCAACTGGTGCAATTGAGCATTAACCAGGGCGTGGTGCGGGTGTTTGGTAAGGGCAGCAAGGAACGTCTGGTGCCCATGGGCGAGGAAGCCCTGATGTGGCTGCAGCGCTATATGGCGGGGCCGCGTGCAGAACTGCTAAAAGGTATACCCAGTGATGTGTTATTTCCCAGTCGGCGCGGTACGCAAATGACTCGCCAGACCTTCTGGTATCGTATTAAAATCTATGCCCAGCGTGCCGGGATCAAAAGAGACCTGTCGCCCCACACCCTGCGCCATGCGTTCGCCACACATTTGCTGAATCATGGGGCTGATCTACGGGTGGTGCAAATGCTGTTGGGTCATAGTGATCTCAGTACCACGCAGATTTATACGCATGTGGCGCAACAGCGCATGCAGGAGTTACACGCAGAACACCATCCCCGGGGATGAGGAACTAAACAGCTGGTTGCTGCTCCAAAGAGCGGTGACCAGAGTATGATGGTGGGCTAGCCCACGAAAGCAGAGGAAATAGAATGATATTGCGAGTTTTACGATCTACATTGCTGGCGGCCATGGCGGTTGCAGCTCCCCTGGTAATGGCCGGCGAGCCGGTGGGCAAGGAGCAACTGGATAAATTTCGGGCGGCGCTGGAGACTCCTGCAACGGGGTTGCAGGTCGAGAGCGCGCAAACCAGTGAAATCCCCGGTTTGTTTGAAGTCCAGTTCATTAACGGCCCACTGGTGTATTCCACCGCAGAGGGAAATTACTTTATCGTTGGCGATATCTACGCGGTACAGGCACAGGGTCTTGTAAACCTGGCGGAGCAGCGTCGCGATACCGAAAGGGCGGAGAAACTGGCCAGTATATCCACGGACGATATGATCGTCTTTGCGGCCGAGGGTGAGCCCCGGGCCTATATCAGCGTGTTTACCGATGTCACCTGCTTCTATTGCCAGAAATTACACCAGGAAGTGCCCGCTTTGAACAAGCGGGGTGTGGAAGTGCGCTATCTGGCGTATCCGCGCGCGGGCGTGGGTTCCGATGGCTTTAACAAGTTGGCCAGCGCCTGGTGTGCCGATAACCCCCAGGAAACCCTGACCAAGTTGAAGAGCAAGCAGCCGGCACCGGAAAAAGTGTGCGAGGACAACCCCATCGCGGAGCAATACAAGCTGGGTATGGAGTTGGGTGTGCGCGGTACGCCGGCCATTATTACCCAGGACGGCAAGATGATTCCCGGGTACCAGTCCGCGGATGACCTTATGGTTACGCTCGGCCTGAACTGATAATCCGGTCAATAATGCCCTTCAGCCCTTCACTGCGTTGACAGTGCGGGGTTGACTCAGTACTGTTTGCTCCCTTTTTTAAACGCGGCGCCGATAAAGGAGCCCCTAGCAGAGTCGGTATATCGTGGACGATCACTTTCGGCGCATAGAGCGCCTTCCGCCATACGTTTTTAATATTATTGGTGACCTCAAGCAGCAGGCCCGGGCGGCGGGAGAGGACATCATCGACTTCGGTATGGGCAATCCGGACCAGCCGACACCCGATCACATTGTCGAGAAACTGGTGGAAACTGCGCATCGCGGCGATACCCATCGTTACTCCCAGTCCAAGGGTATCCCACGTTTGCGCAAGGCAATCTGTGATTGGTACGAGCGCCGTTACAGTGTGTCGCTGGACCCACAGTCGGAGGCGATAGTTACCCTCGGCTCCAAGGAAGGCCTGGCGCATCTCGCACTGGCTACCACAGGCCCGGGAGATGCCATCCTGGTACCCAATCCCTCTTACCCGATTCACCCTTATGGCTTTGTCATTTCCGGGGCGGATATTCGCCACGTACCCATGGGTGAAAATGAGGATGACTTCTTCGCCGAATTGGAAAAGGCCATCCACAACAGTTGGCCGCGGCCCAAGATGCTGGTGCTGAACTTTCCCTCCAATCCTACGGCCCACTGTGTTGAGCTGGAGTTCTACGAGCGGGTGATCAAAATCGCGCGGGAGCACTCCATCTGGGTGGTGCAGGACCTGGCCTATGCCGACCTGTGCTACGACGGCTATGTCGCCCCTTCAATCTTGCAGGTGGAGGGTGCCAAGGATGTAGCGGTGGAATTCTTCAGCATGTCCAAGAGCTACAACATGCCCGGTTGGCGCGTGGGTTTTTGTTGCGGCAACAAGGTTCTGGTAGGTGCACTCGCGCGTATAAAGTCCTATCTCGATTACGGTATGTTTACACCTATCCAGGTGGCGGCGATAGCCGCGCTGGAGGGGGACCAAACCTGTGTGGCAGAGATCACCGCCATGTACCAGTCCCGCCGGGATGTGTTGTGCGAGGGGCTCAACGCTGCCGGGTGGCAGGTAACACCTCCCAAGGCCACCATGTTCGTATGGGCGAAAATACCGGAATTCTATCGGGAAATGGGCTCTCTGGAGTTCGGCAAGAAACTGCTGGCTGACGCCAAGGTGGCTGTTTCTCCCGGGGTAGGGTTCGGCGAGTACGGGGAAGACTATGTCCGTTTCGGCCTGATCGAGAATGAACATCGCACCCGCCAGGCAATCCGCAGTATCAAGCGGATGATCAAGACCGACGGCTTCGCCTGAAGTTACAGGCTGGCAATTTCCACTACAGAGAATGGCGGGAACGAGTTTGAAACCAGTAAAAATAGGCATTTGCGGGCTGGGTACCGTGGGCGGTGGCACCCTCAATCTGTTGCGTGAAAATTCCAGTGTCATAGCGGCCCGTTCCCAGACCACTCTTGAGGTCGTGCACGTGGGTGCGCGCCGCGATAATCCTGATTGTGATGCTGGAGATATCCGGGTGAGCAGGGATATTTTCGAAGTGGCGCGGGACCCGGAAGTCGATATCCTGGTGGAACTCATTGGCGGCACAACCGTTGCCCTGGAGTTGATCGAGGAAGCGATTCGCTCAGGCAAGCATGTGGTCACCGCGAACAAGGCCCTGATCGCAGAATACGGTAATTCACTGTTTGCCCTGGCACAGGAACATCAGGTAAGTCTGCGCTACGAGGCGGCGGTTGCCGGTGGAATTCCCATTATCAAGGCCCTGCGCGAGGGGCTGGCCGGTAATCGTATCGAGTGGCTGGCCGGTATCATCAACGGCACCGGAAATTTCATTCTCACCGAAATGCGGGACAAGGGCAGGGAGTTTGCCGATGTGCTGGCCGAGGCCCAGGCTTTGGGTTATGCCGAGGCAGACCCGACCTTTGATGTGGAGGGCATCGACGCGGCGCATAAATTGGTGATCCTGGCATCACTGGCGTTTGGCATGCCGCTGCAAATGGAATCGGTGTATACCGAAGGTATCACCCGGCTAACAACCCAGGATGTGGATTACGCCACGGAACTAGGCTACCGGATCAAGCACCTGGGAGTTGCCCGGCAGAGTGAGAAGGGCGTGGAACTGCGAGTTCACCCCACCTTGATTCCCGAAAAGCGACTGCTTGCCAACGTGGACGGTGTGAAAAATGCTGTGCTGGTAGAAGGTGATGCCGTCGGCCCCACACTGTATTGCGGTGCCGGCGCTGGAGCGGCGCCCACGGCCTCCGCCGTGGTTGCTGACCTGGTCGACCTGGCGCGTGACATCAGTGCGGGACAGGTAAACCGGGTACCGTCCCTGGGGTTTGCCAGTGATGCAATCAGGGAACTGCCTATCGTGCCCATGGCCGAGGTGGAGACGCCCTGGTATTTGCGCATGGAAGCCGAGGACAAACCCGGCGTAATGTCACGCGTGACCAGTATTTTCAGTGAACAGGGGATCAGCATTGAAGGGCTGATACAAAAGGCTCCAGCCGCAGGGGAAACCCGCGTGCCCGTTATCGTATTGACTAACCGAGCGGCGCAGGCCAATGTGGATGCCGCTGTGAAATCCATCGAAGCCCTGGATACCATCAATGGCACTATCGCCCGCATTCGTGTGGAAACACTGGAAGGTTAACTAGCAGAACAGAGAAAGCGACCTGTGAAATATATCAGCACCCGGGGACAGGCCCCCGCCCTTAATTTTGAAGAGGTATTGCTTACCGGCCTGGCCTCCGACGGTGGCCTCTATGTGCCCCGGGAACTGCCGACATTCAGCCGTGAAGAAATTGCGTCCATGGCCTCCATGGACTATGCCCAGTTGGCACAAAAGATCATTACGCCCTTTGTGGATGACTGTATTCCCGCGGCGGACCTGCAGGCCATTTTGCAGGACACCTACGCCGAATTTCGCCACAACGCCGTAGCCCCTATGGTGCAAATTGCGCCTAACCAATGGGTGATGGAGTTATTCCACGGCCCGACGCTGGCATTCAAGGATTTCGCGCTGCAATTGCTGGGCCGCCTTTTGGACTACGTGCTGGAGCGCAAGCACCAGAAAGTGGTCATCATGGGCGCGACTTCCGGGGACACCGGGTCGGCGGCTATCGAGGGATGCAAACGCTGCAAAAATATCGACATCTTCATCCTGCATCCCCATGAGCGGGTATCGGATGTACAGCGTCGGCAAATGACAACGGTGCAGGGTGATAACATCCACAACCTGGCGGTACAGGGTAATTTCGACGACTGCCAGGCCATGGTGAAGGCCAGTTTCGGGGATAAAAGCTTCCTGCCTGCAGATCGTTCACTGGTGGCCGTCAATTCCATCAACTGGGCGCGGATCATGGCCCAGATTGTCTATTATTTTTACGCTGCCCTGGCGCTTGGCGCGCCCTTCCGTGCGGTAGCATTTTCAGTGCCCACAGGTAATTTCGGTGACATCTTCGCAGGCTACCTGGCACGACAGATGGGTCTTCCCATTGAACGCCTGATTATTGCCACCAACCGTAACGATGTTCTGCACCGTGTTATGACAACCAGTACCTATGGCCGCCAGTCTCTGGCGCATACACTGTCTCCGAGCATGGATATCACCGTGTCGAGTAACTTTGAACGCCTGCTGTTTGACCTCTATGGTCGTGACGGGGATGCCATCGCCGCCTTGATGCGCGACTTTGACGAAGGCGAGATTGCCTTCACCGAGGCGGCTATGGAACAGGCTCGCGCTTTGTTCAGCAGCCAGAGCGTGACCGACGACGAGACCTGCCAGCAGATCGCCAGTACGTGGAATGAGTGCGAGTATCTGTTGGACCCCCACAGTGCCATTGGCGTGAAGGCGGCCCTGGACAGCGATGTATCCCCGGCAACGCCGGTGGTCACCCTGGCAACTGCGCACCCGGCGAAGTTTCCAGATTCGATCAAGAGCGCGGGACTGAAGCAGGAAGCCCAACTGCCCCCGCACCTGCGTGACCTGTTTGAGCGCAGGGAACGCCTGAAGGTGCTGCCCAATGATTTATCAGTGGTGCAGGCCTTTATGGCGGCAAACATCAACGCCTGAGTCACCAGCAGCCCATGCAAAAATTAATTCGCCGGCGCCCCGAGACCAATGAGGGGCAATTAGCCGCTGCGGGTATTCACCCCTTGCTGGCTCGCGTATACCTTGGCCGCGGTATCCAATCGCCGCAGCAGTTGGACCTTGGGCTTGGGCAACTGCTACCCCCCGGCCAATTACTGAACGCCGACCGCGCTGCCGGCCTGCTGGCAGATGCCCTTGCTGAGAATCGATCGATCCTCATAGTAGGCGACTTTGACGCCGATGGTGCGACCAGTACCACTCTTGCGGTCGCCGCGCTCAGGGCATTCGGTGCGCAGCAGGTGGCTTACCTGGTGCCCAACCGATTCGAATATGGCTATGGCCTGACGCCCGAGATCGTGGCCCTGGCCGCCACCAACAAACCCGATTTGCTGGTAACCGTTGATAACGGTATTTCCAGTCTGGAGGGGGTGGCCGCTGCCAGGGAATTGGGTATCACCACCCTGATCACCGACCACCATCTCGCCGGAAGAGAACTCCCGGCAGCGGATGTCATCGTGAATCCCAATCAACCCGACTGCCAGTTTCCCAGCAAGAACCTGGCGGGTGTCGGAGTCATTTTTTACATCATGATGGCGTTGCGGGCTGAGCTGCGTGAACGCGGTTGGTTCGATAATCATCCCGCAGTCAATCTGGGGAATTACCTGGACCTGGTGGCATTGGGTACGGTCGCTGATGTGGTACCCCTCGATCGCAACAACCGTATTCTGGTGGAGGCCGGGCTAAGGCGCATTCGCGCCGGGCGGGCGAGGGCGGGCATCCTGGCCCTGCTGGAAGTGGCTTCGCGACAGCGCCATACCGTGGTCGCCTCCGACCTGGGTTTCGCGGTTGGCCCGCGCATCAACGCCGCCGGTCGCCTGGAAGATATGTCCATTGGTATCGAGTGCCTGTTATGCGATGACCCCGGGCAGGCGCGGGTGCAGGCCAATCGACTGCATCAGCTGAACCAGGATCGCCGGGTCATAGAGCAGGGCATGCAGGACGATGCTTTGCAAATACTTGCAAAGCTGCCAATCGAGGAACCGGAGGAGGCGCCTGTGGCCATGACCCTGTACCAGGGAGATTGGCACCAGGGCGTGATTGGCATCCTGGCATCGCGCATCAAGGACCGACTGCACCGGCCCACCATCGTTTTCGCCGATGGTGATGAGGGGCAGATCAAGGGCTCGGCCCGCTCTATACCCGGTATCCATATCCGCGACATTCTCGATGGGGTCGCCACGCGCCACCCCGGCCTGGTAAGCCGTTTCGGTGGCCACGCCATGGCAGCGGGGCTGACTATGTCCCGTGATGCTTATGACGATTTCGCTGCGGCTTTCGTGGCGGAAGTAGAGCGACACGCGCAGGATGTAAACCTGCAGGCGATGATCGAATCTGATGGGGAATTGGCCGCTGGTGACTTTGAGCTGGAGCTGGCTACAACATTGCGTTTCGCCGGGCCGTGGGGACAGCACTTTCCTGAGCCCGTCTTCGATGGTCACTTCAATATTGTGAGTCAACGGCTGGTGGGAGAGAAGCATCTGAAGATGGTGTTGAGCCCCCTGCATAGCGACGCCGTGGTCGACGCGATTTGTTTCAATATTGATCCGCAGCAGTGGCCTGATGAATCGGTGGCACAGGTGGAGATTGCTTATCGCCTGGATGTGAATGAATTTCGAGGGCAGCGCTCGGTGCAGTTGATGGTTGAGCAATTGCGCGCCGCGTAATGACAGGTTTGGATCGGGACCCTATTTAACCCTGGGAGAACCCTCAGCCCGCCGGTGTGTACCAGATGGGCGAGCTCCAGGCCCGCTCATGAATAATCTTGGGGACTATCGGGTCGCTGCAGTGTGGCGGCCGCTCCGATGAGGGCATGGCGTTGCACTGCCAGGTCGAGTAGCGGCAGCTGGGGTTTTCCACCGCACGCAGGTAATAGACGGCGCGCTGTTTGGCTGCAAATTCCGGGTCACTCCATACCGTACAGAGCTGCTCGAACCCGCTGCCTTGTGTTGCGCAGTTGTCGAGGTTGACCGTGGCGCCATTGTCCCCGTCCCCGGCCACATCAAAGACTTTCTGGTGGTGGTCTCCCTGCTCGTCGTACCAACCCTTGACCACCTGCAGTCGCTGCAGCGGCATGCCCGGCGCATTGGTAATGCCGGGGTCACTCATCGCCATGGCGAGGAACCTGGGTGCAGTGCCTGTAGCTGCGGGCAAATCGCCGCCCATAGGGACGCCCCCGGCGTAGGCCTTGGCCAGCAGGTCTGGATCGGCACACAGGTTCATGTCGTAATCCCAGCCCCCGAAAAATCGCGGTTTGATGCGGGGGCCGCTGGTACCAAACACCTCCTTGTTGCGAATACTGTCAAATATTGCCTCACGGCTGTTCTCCGGTGCCCATACGCCGATCAGGCCGCCCGGGTTGTTGCTGCTGTTGCCGGGGACTTCTGTGGCATAGGTCACCCTGCGCTCGGCTGTGCCATCACCCCAGCCAAGATGGCCGGGGTAAGTCTTCTCCGCCACGCCGCCACCGGTGGCATTGTGTGTGTCCGTCGATGCACTGATGCCGAATTTGAACGGGTTGACGCCGATACGCTGTTCTTCTTTCAAGCCCTCGATCAGGGCGTAGCGCACATAGTTGTTGCGGGTCAGGCAGTTGGGGCCTTTGTGGGGGACGTAGTCGGCCAGCGGGCCAGCGTAGCAGTCATCCACATCCGGTTTGCCGGTAATAGCGGTAAACGCCAGGTTTTCAAACTTTTCAAAGTCGCACAGTTCATCGACAGCTCCCAATACGCCCGCCAGGCCGTTGCGACATTCGGAATCACCTTTGTGCTGCATGATTTCAATAATGGGCTCTACTTTCATGCGCAGGGTTGCGCGGGCGACCTGTTCTGCGGTGGAGGAGGTGCCGGCATAATCTACCGAGAACATCCTGCCGTTACTGATATTGGAATTGTGGGGAATAGCCAGTGCATCACAGCCGGTGTCGCTGCTGAGACATTCCTGGTCCAGGATTTCCCATAGACGCCATTCCCGATTTGCGTCGAGGAAGCTGATGGGCCGCTTTGGCACCACGGTGTTGCGAAAAATCACATTGCGATGCAGGTTGCTGCCCAGACGATGAGAGCTGTACTCGAAGGCGATAAATGTCGTGCGTTCGCAGTCGGCGCTGTTGTCATACCACTGCTCGGCCGCGTTGATTGTGCGGTGCCACGGTAGCAGTGCCGCTGCGGCACAGCGTTTGCCGTCCTTGCCACAGACGTCTTTATCGCGCGTTGGCGCGGGGCTGAAGATTTTCAACAACAGACTGGGGTTACGGCCTTCGCCTTCCTTGAAGGCCTGGCAGAAATCCGCCTCGGCGACCTCGCTCTTTGGGTCCGTGCACAGGGTTTGTTCGCCGAGAAACTCCGCGTGATCTGTGACTGCCATAAAGTCCAGTGGGCGGTCGATACTGACCTGGCGCGTATTGGCTTGGTCACCGCGATTCACCGGCAGGGTGATATTGCCTTCACCGAAGGCATAGCGATAGGCGTCTTCTGGCGTGGCGCGCACACCGAAAGACCAGGCGTCATTGGAGAACGATGTATGCACGTGCAGGTCCCCGAAAAAGGCGTTGCGCAGCGGGTTGCGTGATGCGCAGGGCGCTTTGGGGGGTTGCGCAGTGCGCGCGTGATCTGACACCACGAAGTCCTCGAAGGGTGCCTCACTGCCACAGGCAAGCAACATGGACGCGGCACTGGCGGCAAGCAATACCTGGGCAGGTCTTGTTGTCATAGCTTATTCCCATTTGGAGCATGCAATATTGCAGCGCTGCGCAGGTGCTGGCACCGCAGTATCATCAATCAGCATGCCTTCTTGTTTTCTATAGGATGAGTAGCATAATAAAAGTGTATATTTTTATAGTAGTCAATGAAGCGGATAATACCATGTTAGGAGATAACCCAAACGATGAACAGCTGAAGGAGGGCTGGGATACGTTTTGTGACCAGCTAAAAAGTGCCGGTGACCTGGTGTTTCGCGACAGCACCCCGGTGCAGGACATTGATCGGGCCAAGGGCTTGCGATTACTGGCGAGAAATGTGTCTCTGGCGCTGCAATTTCACCTGGAGAACAATGACCCGGATTTTCCGGAGTTACTGCATTACTTTGATCCCATCCGCAAGCAGGGCGGGGACAATACCGACGCGCTGTATGTAGGGGCACCGATCAACGGCGAGAATACTTACCGCATCTCTGGCGCCCGTGGTGATGCCCGCTATTTCGCTGTGACTGTGCTGGAAGATGGCGCGACTCCCTGGGGTGGGGCGGTGGTGGGCAACTTGATTGATGGCGATATTGAAGTGGCCGCAGACGGTAGCTTCGAGATTTACCTGGGCCCTGACGAACACAGTGGCAACTGGATAAAGACAACGCCCGGCAGCTGGCGTGTCACCCTGCGGCAGTTTTTCGCCGACTGGGACAACGAAGAACCCATGGTGGCGCGCATTGATCGCATGGGTGAGCTGGCACACAATCCGGTCCTGACACCCGAGCGGATGCTGCGCGGTCTGGCAGATTCGGCGGCGTGGGTGCGCGAGTCCACGTTTTACTGGGCGGACATGCTGGATAAATGGAGGCAGCAGCCCAATCACTTCCTGTCCTATCGGCAGCTGGATGACAACGCCATCGATGCCACCCCGGGTGGCGAGCCTCTTATCTGTTACTGGCAGGTACCTGAAGACGAGGTATTGGTGGTGCGAGTGGTGCCACCACAGGCCGACTACTGGGCAGTTGAGTTTGGTAACTGCTGGTGGGAAACCATGGACTATCGGTATCGTCTTTGTAGTACCAATTGTCATCATGCGGTACTGGAGGACGATGGTGAACTTTTACTGCTTGTAGCGCACGAAGACCCGGGGCTACCGAACTGGTTGGATCCCTCAGGCCACGTAGAGGGTTATATTACCGTGCGTTGGATAGGTGCCCAAAGCGTTCCGGCACCTACCTGCATGCAAATGAAACGCGAGGCACTGGCAGACTATCTGCCGGCGGGAGTGCGCAGGATTAGCGCAGTGCAGCGTAGAGAGCAACTTGCCGAGCGCCGGCGTGGCGTGATCAAGCGCTTTGGCTATTGATGAAAACCGGATGAGGATGTATTCGTGAGTAATACTGGGAACTCCCTGTGGACAGCACCGCCTCACCCGGATTGGTTGGCCGCCATGAATCGGGAGGGGAGTTACCTCAATCTGCCTGCGGTTGTGCCGCTGGACGAAGATTCCCTTTTACAGCACGCCTGCAAGACCACGGGCCTGAGTGATTTCGGGGATGAGCTGTGGCGAGAGCCCTTCAGTGTTCTGGTTAAGGCACTGGAAGAAGAGGCACAGTTGACCCTGATGGGGCGGCTAATGGCCAGGAGCGACATTATCCTGTGGCTCAGCACGCGGTTGAAAGTCACCGACGTGCTGCAGCGGCACCCCGAAATCCTGGAAGAGCAGGTCGTTGCACCGATGGTAATCGTCGGCTTGCCCCGTTCCGGGACTTCTATCCTGTTCGAGTTGTTGTCGCAGGACCCTGAGGTTGGCGTGCCATTGATGTGGGAAGCGCTGCAACCCTGTCCTCCTCCAGAGAGTAGTAGCTACGCAAGCGACCCCCGCATCCAGCAGGCCGACAAGCTTTTCACCCAGTGGAATCGTGTAGCGCCCGAATTCGCCAGCATGCATGAGATGCGCGGCGACATTCCCAGCGAGTGTGGCTTGCTGATGGCGGGATGCTTTATCAGTGACCACAATGCCTCATTGCACCAGACCCCCAGTTACAGTGCCTGGTGTGCCCTGGCTGATTTCCTGCCTGTTTACCAGTACCACAAAACCATTCTGCAGATACTGCAGTGGAAGAACCCTCGCCAGCGCTGGCTGTTGAAGGCTCCGGAGCACCAGGTTCACCTGGATACATTACTGCAGGTGTATCCGGATGCACGCATCGTGCAGACACACAGGGATCCACTCAAGTGCATGTCGTCCACCACCAGCCTGATGGGAACGCTGTACTCCATGCGCAGTGACCAGGCGTTCAATGCGCAGATGTTTGAAGATATCATCATGGGGGACGCGACGGCGCAGCGCCTGGAACGGGTTATACAACAGCGCGAGTCGGGCCTGGTGCCGGCGGTGAATATTGCCGATTCCCGCTATCAGGATCTAATGGATGATCCCATGTCCTGCATTGAGCAGACCTACCAGTATTTTGGTATGGCACTGAGCGATGATGCTCGCGCTCGAATGCAGGCGTATTTAGAGGCCAAGCCCAAAGGCAAGCATGGCGTGCACCAATACGAAGTCGATGCAGAGCGTAGCAAGGACAGGCAGTTGTTCAGGCGCTACCAGCAGCTGTACAACGTCCCTGATGAGACCTAGGGATTTACCCCTTGTGTTACACCTTGTGTAGAAACTGAAAAATGACATCCACGGTGACAGGTAGCTGGTCGAGTTGCGCCGCCCGCTCTTTGCCCTCGTGACTGGCGCGAAACAGGTGTGGCGTCATGGTGAGAAGAAGCTGGATCTCTTCCCGGTGCAGCGCTGCGGTCTTGAACTCCAGGGTTGAAGTTTCTCCCGCTGTGAAACCTGCTGCCAGTGCCTGTTGTACAACAGTCGACTCAGAATGCTTTACCTCAGGATAGATGACCTCTCGCAGTTCGATCAGGTGCCGCGGTCCCGCATTAACACAGATCAAGCGCCCGCCTTCTTTTAATGCTTGCTTGAAAGATTCGAAAACAGGAAACCCGAACAGGCTGAGCACACAGTCAGCACTATTTTCCGCAACGGGAATATTGCGATTGCTTGCCACCAGCCAGGTGGCGGACAGTCTTCGTGAGGCAGCTTGCACGGCCCATTTTGAGATATCAAAACCAATGAGCGATGGCTGGCAGTCTGCTGTGGATTCAAGCTGTGCCTGCAATTGTTGCAGGTAGTACCCCTCACCGCAGCCGGCATCGACGATGACAGAGTTGCTGCCGATTACGGGTTTTAACAAATCGACCAGCTTGTTGGCGACAGGCAGGTAATGCCCCGTGTCGAGAAATTCACGTCTTGCGTTAACCATATCCTTGCTGTCGCCCGGGTCCTGGCTGCGTTTGTCGCTGGCGGCTAACAGGTTGACGTAGCCCTGTCGGGCAATATCAAAACTGTGCCCCCTCTCGCAGAGCAGGCGCTTTCCATCCTGTACCAGAGGCAGGCCGTCCAGCGGGCAACTCAGGACATTACTGGTTTCAAAGCTCAATTGAAACTTCCGTCGAGGGAGTAAAGGTGAATTTAGAAGTGACGGATAATGCCTTCGGCATAGGATTCCATGAAGCGCTTCTTTTCATCAATGGTGGAGTTCTTTTTGCCCAGTGCGTAGAAAAACGGAGGTGCTACCGTGCTGTCCAGTCCGTCATCCTGTAACCCTCGGTACAAATCCAGGCTGGGTGCCGCTGTGATGCCCAGCATTGCTTCGAAGGGCAGATGACCCCTATGGTATTCCTTGCGCAGTGCCTTAAGTCGCTGTATTAACGGTTTTACCTGTTCTGGCAGGGTGCCGGCCCCGATGTAACCACTGCCCACCCTGGCCGCCCGTCGCAGGGCGATGTCGCTGGAGCCGCCAATGTAGATGGGTGGATGCTCGCCCGGGGCCGGGCTCAATTGCACCCTGGGGAAATCAAAATGCTCGCCGTGGTGCTCTACCATGCCGCCGTCCCACAGCTTGTGCAGCACTTCGATCATTTCATCGGTGATCTTGCCGCGCTTGCGAAAGTCCACGCCATAAATGTCGAACTCTTCTTTCATCCAGCCGACGCCGGCACCCAGTATGAACCGGCTGTTGCTTAATATCGCCAGGGTTGCGGCGGCCCGGGCAACTTCATGGGGGTTGCGCAGCGGCAGTACATACACGCCGCAGGTAAATAGTAATTTGCTGGTGACTGCCGCCATCGCTGCGAAGATGGCGGTCTGGTCAGGGTACTCGTCATCCGCTTGCATGGGGGGCACGCCATTCTCGGAATAGGGGTAGTCGGGGATGATAGATTCCGGGTAGACCGCATGGTCGCCACTCATCAGGCCGTGAAAGCCCATTTCCTCCGCAAAGCGTGCGATGTCTATAAGTTGGTCGGTTTCAGCCCATGTTATGGCTTGCCAGAATTTCACAGCAGCTCCCGGGGTATATCGAAATAAGATTCATAGTTGGTGAATAGCCCGCGCAGGTAGTCTTCATCCATGCCGGTATCGGCCAACTGGTACAGGTGCTTACCGAATTTATCCGCCGGGTTGTCATCGAGAAAGGATTGCATGGATTGGGCGGCCTCTGCAGAGAGATCCATATCAAAGTGCTGGTAGGCGCGGCGCACTGTACCTACCTGGTCCGCCATAAAGTCACTGAAATAAAGGTCCACCACCTGCTCCTCCGCTAGCTTCCCTGATTTTCGGTAGGCCACGGTATTGTTGTAGCCAACCGCCAGCGCCTCTGCGTAGTAAGCTGCGATCCGTGGCAAGTCTGCCTTGTCGCTGCCGAGGCTCTGTAAAGTGGCCGCCAGGTTGCTCATGGAGATCACCGTCTTGACCGGATCGCGGTGGGTTTGCACGAACAGCGCATCGGGGTACTCACGGTGTATGTGCTCCAGGTGCCACATATGCTGCGGCGATTTAAGTGCCCAGCGTTTGCCCGGCGCTTGCCACTGTAAGACCTGTAAGAAGCGGCGGTGCCACTTGAGTGCGGATTTCATGTCGCACGCCATGACCCAGCGATCATAGCTGGGCACAAAGAACTGCACCTGGTAAATCATGGAGGCGAAATCGTGACTGGTGATCGATACGCACTCCTGTGCCCGTTCGGCGCCCATCGGGTGCATCTTTTTGAAATCAGGCAGCAGCTGGTCAACGCGGTCCAGATCTGCCTGTACGCGGGCAATACGCGGGTCGCTGCGGTAGCTGGCCGTCTCGGGTGGTGGCAAGGGGTAAGAGGCCTCCCAGGACAGGGGAATGCGGTTGTCCGGATCCATCACCAGAAGGTCATGGAAGATGGTGGTGCCGGAACGGGGCGGGCCGACCACGAAAATGGGGCGCTCAATGGGTTGCTCGGTAATCTCCGGATGCTGTTTTAGCAGTGCAACAATTCCCAGCCGATTCTCCAGTGTGCGCAGCAGGTCCGCCTTGGCGACCATGCGCCCCAGCAGTGAAAGGTCTGCCTCCTTTTCCAGGGAATCGAGCAGTAGTGCCAGCGGCTGGCGAAAGTCATCCTCGCCGAAGTCATCCAGGCCGGTATTCTTTTGCGCGGTGCGTAACAGGTAGTCGGCATCCAGGTTGACGGGGTGGATGCCGACGGTATTAGCGCCGCGCCCGGCCAGATTGAGCAATCGCACGGGCATGGGAAGCTTGCCTCCCATGTCAGGCGTCCAGTTCGGAAAATTTAACGACAGTTGCCATGGGTGTCTCTACTGCGCCTGTAACGAGGAAGTAACGCCAGAACACCAGGCCAAATAATTTGCCCTCGGTGTCCAGCCAGTTGGGCAGGCCGGGATCCTCGTGCGCCAGAATCATTGTGAAGCTGCCGTCTTGCTCCACTTGCGTCTGTGCACGATTCAGGGAAACGCTGCGGCTGCGGTAATCCAGTGTCTGCTGGAAGCGGTTCCACAGGCATACGTTGGCGAAACGGCAGTCGGGCCAGCGCCCGGTGATGACCAGGGCCTCGTCCTGGTTGATAAAGAACGGCGCCATGGAATAGTGGGCATCGACCGCGGCAAAGCCGAATTTCCCCGGTGGCTGGGGCGGTGGAAATTCGTTGGGCGTGAGGGAGAGAAAGGCCGGTGGTTCACTGTTGGCCAGCGGTGGCATGTCCAGGGTGCGGCTGCGAATCACGTTGCAGACCCTGCGGATACCGGACGCGACGGAATTGTCATCGGGCGGCGCGGGAGCCGTGTTCGCTGTCAGGCACTCTATACGCATGCGCGGTTCCAGCTGTGGATCCAGCGCGGCCGGTGTGGCCTGTTCGAAATAGTGCCGGGTGGTCAGGCGCGAGGCCTCCGTGGTCAACGGCAGCCAGCCCCGATCCCTGGGCTCTCCGCCCAGATAGAGCGTGAAATTGCCATTGCTGTCGATATCCAACTCGTCGTCATTGAGCACACCGCCGGTACTGGTGGCCATGTGTCCGTCAGCAGTTCCCTCTTCGAGAGTCAGTGAAAAATAAGCCGCTCCCTGCATGTTGCCGTGAATCACGTAGGCGTGCTCGGCACTGACCGGTGCGTCGAAGTAGATGGCGTCCCCATTGTCGCCGGTGAGTTTGCGACTGCTTGTGGTGATGCGCCGAAAGTCGGGTTGGCTGACGTCCTGCTCGAAGAAACCTACCAGGCTGGCTTCCAGAATGTGCATCAGGGCGCGGTGGGAGCCGACGATGTCCTCCTCGGAATGCAGGTTCCACTCCGGCCCGGACCAGCGCTCATCCACTTCCTGTAGTAAGGCGATTAATTCACCCAGTGCGGTGCGACTTTTTGTTTCAATGCTCATTGCGGTTTCCGTGTTTTTAGGTGTTGCTGACTGCAAGGTGAGGGTTGGCGGTTTCCGCGGGTATACTGAAGCGCTCGCGATAGAAGCTCAAGCGCCGTTCGACTTCTTCCTCATTCAGGCCAAAGTCTGCCAGCTGGTACTTATGGGCGCCGTGTTGATGTTGCCGGTTGCTATCCAGCCAGCCCTGCATCGCTGTGCGCGCCTCATCGCTAAAGGGCATGCCGAGGAAATCGTAAACCCCCTGCAGTGCCTTTTCCCAATCCGCGGTGATATCAGCGTACAGGATATCGTACTGGTTTTCTGCCGGTGCCATCTCCTCCCGTACCCGCAGGTTTTTGCGCAGCATGCGTTCTGTCTTGGTCAGCCACTCCTGACCCACCCACTGCGGTGTCACGCTGTCACTGTCGCGCACAATCGCGTTCCAGGCCATGGAGCAGGAGGAGCCCACGACCTTGACCGGGTCCCGATGAGGGCACACCAGTTTAGCGTTTGGAAAGACCTTGAGCAGGGCATCGAGATCCTGCATGTGCTGCGGTGATTTGAGTATCCACGGTTTGTCCGGCGGGTCCTGTCGAAACCAGGCAATTATTTTCAGCAGGGTCAGCATGTATTCATAGGCGGCAGTTTGCTCGTGCGTCATCAGCCATTCTGCGAATGTCGGAATCGTGGCCTGTACCTCAAAGATCTGGGTAGAGAAGGCGTGTTGTAGGAGGCCGATCTCTTCCTCTACCTCGAAGGTACCCAGCGGGTGTACGGCGGCAATTTGCGGGCTCATGTACAACACCGCTTTGAGGCCATTCTCCAGTGCGCTTATGCGCGGATCTGTCTTGCCCTGGTCCCTGGCGGTGAAACACTCGGCAGAGGGTATCGGGTAAACGCTCTCCCAGGACTTGAGGTGCAGGAAATGAGGGTCGCATGCCAGCAGGCGGTGTAGTCGCGTCGTGCCCGAGCGGGCGAGGCCAACCACCACCACCGGGTCGGGGAATTCGCGTTCCAGTATCTCCGGGTGTCGTTGCAGAAGCGCCTGGGCCTGCAGGCGTCCTTTGAGCAGGCGCAGAATATTGGCCTGGTTCATAAAGCGTCCGACAGGATTCAGCCCTGCCTCTTGCTCCAGGGAATGGATCAGCAGATGCATGGGTTCCAGGAAATCGTCTCCCCCGAAATCTTTCAGTCCGGTCTCTTGTTCTGCACGGGCCAGCAATTTTTCGGCATTGAGATTAATGCGCGCGAGTCCAACCGCGTTGGCGCCGCGCAAAATATGTTGAGCAGACGGATAGGCTTGCGGTGATAATCCGTCGCTTTCAAGTTACTGCGCTCTGGTACAGTGTCGCCCGGTGGTACGCCATTAACGATTATCCTGTATTTAAAGCTGCTTTACGCAGTCGGTCATTTCGCCGAGAATGTCTCATTCTTATACCGCCCACTGAAGGGCTTGGTGGAGCTATGACTAAAACCAGGCCTGAAGCTGTGGCTACCATACTCGCGGCGGCGAAACGTTGCTATCTTGCGGATGGCATCAGTGCCACCGGTATGAAAGAGGTGGCGGCCAGTGCGGGCATTGCACGCTCCACGCTCTACCGTTATTTCCCCGGTCGGGATGACCTTCTCGTGGCCATCATCAAGGAGGAAATGATGGATGTGAACACGCACATCCTGAAGAAACTGTCTGGCTACACCAATCCGGCCGACTACGTCGTAGAAGGTTTGCTTGTGGCGATAAAGGAGGTGCCTCGCCGGCCCCTGCTGCGTGCGGTGTTTGCCTCTGAAGAGGACAGTCGTGCTCGCCGCGTGATCTGGAGTTCCGATGTGATGGTCAGTTTTGGCGAAGAACTGATGGACCATGTTATTCGCCCGGCACAGGACGCGGGTCTGTTACAGGATGCCGTGCGCCCGGAAGTACTGGTGGAATGGGTTTACCGCCTGTTCCTGTCATTCCTCACCCTGCCCAGTAATTGGGTCAAGAGCGATGCGCAACTGCGCACTACGCTGCACGCGCTGCTGGTTCCTGTGCTGTTGAAATAGGCGCTGCGCCCTTAGCGTTGTCTGGGCCGGATCGCGCTGCACGGGCCGCCATGATTTCATGGGCACAGTTGTAACCGGGCAGGAAGGTGACACCCGGTCCGGGATGGCAGGATGCGCCGCACAGGTAGAGGTTTTCAAGCGGTGTGGTGTGTCCTGTGCCTTCGATGAGGCAGCGCTCGCCAATCATCTGGTCCGGATGCAACAGGCCGTGGGTCCAGTCGCCATTGGTAACACCCTGCATACTGGCAAAGTGGTCAGAAGAGAAGATCGCCTGATCGGTGATCAGGGACCTGAAATCGGGCATGTGCAGGCTGATGTGATCTATCAGCTTTTCCGCCATTTGGTCCAGTAGCTTACCCCGTTTTGATTTTTCCGCCTCGCAGGGAAAGTAAAAGCCATAGGCGCTGGCGATGTGGTATCCGGGCGGGGCGAGGGTGGGGTCCGCCACGGTGGGTATCTGGAAGGCCAGCGGTACCTGCTCGGGGAGTTCACCGCGCAGGCAGGTTTCATAGCTTTCTTGTAATTGTTCGGGTTCCAGCACCATCGCGCCGCCGAACTTCGCGCCGGGTATGGTGTTCAGTTTCTCCAGGTGAGTAGAGTAGGAGGGCAGCCCCTTCAGCTTGAACAGCATGTGTACAAAGGCCCCTTGATGAGTGAAGGCGTCAACCTTTTCCTGCTCATCGGTAGCCAGGTGATGTTCTGCCAGCAAGCCATTGAAGGTAGCCTGTTTGTCCAGGTTGGAAATAATAGTATCGGCATGAATTTGCGTGCCGTTCTTCAGTGCAACGCCTACCGCGCGGTTGTTCTCCACCAGTATGTGTGAGACCCGCTGCTTCAGTCTCACTTCACCCCCCAGGTCCTCGATTTGATCGGCGAGGCATTCGGACAAGCGCCCGAGACCACCCTTCACTCGCTGCATCAGGCCTTCGGACCCTTCCTGGGCCATGGTGTAAATCAGGCAGAGGCCGGAGCCGGGGGTATAGGGACCTTTGTAAGTGGCCTGTACCGCAGCGAATGCCATGCTGGCCCGTAGTTCCTTATGCTTGATGGGGTCGGGAAAGAATTTGTCGATGATGTCCATGGCTGAGCCCTTGAAGGCCAGTTCCAGGTGGTCCCGCTGTTCGTCTGTGGCCGCCTCAGCGATGAGGTCTTCCAGCTTGCGCGGTGCCTTGCGCGCCGTAAAGCGGTCCAGTACCCGTGCCGGGTATTGGCAAAACTTCATCAGGCGGATGAAGCCCAGCATGGCGCCGGGGCCAAAGCTGCGCAGTATATTGAAAGACAGCTTCAGTGGGCTTTTGAAAAAGATGAGGGGGCGACCGGAGGCGCCGGTCAGGTTAACCGCCATTACCGGCAGGGGCAGCAGTTCTACCCCGTGGGACTCAAAATCGAAATAGTCCTTGATCTCCGCCGACAGCGGGAACAGGCAGCTGGCGCCTACTTCGTTGCGACAATCCTTGAGTATTTCCCGGGTACCGCCCATGCCGCCCACGAAGTTGTTTTTTTCCAGAATCAGTACTTTCTGGCCGTTGCGTGCCAGCACCAGTCCGGTGGCCAGGCCGTTGTGGCCGGCGCCCACGATGATGCAGTCGTAGTGCTGGTCTGGTGTGTCGATGATTTCAGTCTGCTGGGTCATACTGTTCGCTCCGGCTTTGAGGCGGTTGCTTGTATACGTCCACTGTCGGACATAATATTAAATATGTCCGATTTGGGCAAGTATCCGGAGTTCGCATAATCAGCCTGATTACACGAGAATCGTATGTCTATAGTAGTTGATACGGCCAGGATGGCATGGGTTGCCGCCAGGGAGTGGTGTCGGGTGGTGCGCGATGCCCTGGGTGATTTAACGGGTCATAGCATGCCATACAAGGCCGATGACGTGGCCACCCCGGAAGCGCTGACCCGGCTGATCAACAGCGCAGCAGTGGCCGCTGGTGGGAATGTCAATATCACGGCGGTGCAACGCCAGGATATCCCCTCGGTCAGCAGCAATTGCCATAACCTGGTACTCACCATTGAGCAGGATGGGGAAGCCGGCCTGCCAGACAGTCTGTTCGTCAAATTGCCCATGGAGTCGCTCGCGACCCGTTGGTTTTTCAGCATCATCAATTCCTGGCGGCTGGAGTCCCATTTCTTTCAGTACGTGGCGCGCGACATACCGCTGCGCACCCCGGTCACTTATGCCACCCGCTGGCAGGGCACCCGTTTCTTCCTGGTGCAGGAGAATCTGCATGAGGACCCGACGGTAGAGCTGTTTACCAATCCGGATATGATGGCAGGCCCTTCCCTGGAGCTGGTGCGCCGTTGCCTGGATGGCTTCGCCCGCCTGCACGCCTGTCACTATGGCATGAGCAGGGAACAACAGGAGGCGATCCTGCCGCTGGATTATCACCCTTTTCTCTCCCCGACGATGGGGCTGGTGTCACGCAACCTCAATCGCCTGGCACTCAAGCCCTGCATCAAGAAACGGCCCGGTGAGATTCCCCCTGAGGTGGTGGCCTCATACCAACGTACAGTGAATAACTGGGATACCCTGTTGCAGTTCTGGTTCGCAGGCCCCCTGTCCTTACTGCACGGTGACAGCCACCTGGGGAATTTCTTTGTCTCCGGTGATGAGATGGGCATGCTGGACTGGCAGGCGGCTCACTGGGGCAAGGGTATTCGGGATGTGCAGTACTTTCTGATCGACTCCCTGCCGGCTGAGATACTGGCAGCCAACGAGCGGGAGTTGGTGGGTTACTATGTACAGCGCCGGGCTCATCACGGTGCGGCGATTGATGCCGAGGCCACATGGCAGGAGTATCGTAGTTTCACCTTCCACACACTGATGACCATAATTGTTTCTATCGGCTTCGGCGCGCTCAATGAAGAGCAGGATGCCCTGATGGCCGAAATCCTCAGGCGCGCGGTAGCGGCGGTACAACGAGTGGACTACGGAGGTTGGCTCGAGGATTTCCTGGCTCAATCTGCCTGACGGTTTCCCGCCGACAAGCAACTTGCTTCCGCCGCATTGCTCAGCGCATTATGTATCTTCGTTATTAATAGTGATTGCAGGGCGGTCATTGCAGAGCCGCCCTCGCTCAAGGAATGTGGCGGATGAAAGCGGTACGGTGCTGCGATAAGAAAGTGCAGCTTGTCGATGTTCCTTTTCCCAGCGGGGAAGGGGTCAAGGTCAATGTGCGTTCGGCGGGCATCTGCGGGTCGGACCTGCACATGATTAACGCCGGCTTCGAAATACCTGGCACTATCGGCCATGAAGTGGCCGGCACCCTCAGTGACGGTCGCGCCGTCGCCCTGGAGCCTATCGCACCCTGTGGTCATTGCGACATGTGCGTACAGGGAGATTACGGCCTGTGCCGGCTGGGCGCGGGCATGGTGCACGGCGTCGGTCTGGACGGCGGGATGGCGGAGCAGATTCTGGTGCCAGCACGCGCCATTGTGCCGCTCCCCAACAACGTTAACGCCTCCGATGCCTGCCTGGTAGAGCCCCTGGCCGTGGCGGCCCATGGCATCCGTATGCTCGACCTGAATCCGGCCAGCCGCGTGGCCGTTATCGGTGCGGGTGCGGTTGGACTGGCCGCCACTGCCGTGTTGACACCCTTTGTCAGCGTGGTCGATCTGTCTGCGCGGCACGATGCGCAAAAAGAAGCGGGTGAGCGACTGGGAGCGGGCCTCAACCCCAGTGGTGAATACGATGTGGTGGTGGAGTGCGCCGGAAATTCCAAAGCCCTGGCGCAGGCGGCGCGCTGGTGTAAACCGGGCGGCGTCATCCTGTTGTTGGCGACCTACTGGGAAGGCGTTGCATTGCCTGCGGCAGACGTGTGCATGAAAGGCTTGAAAATCTATGCATCGTTTTTGTACGGACGCCAGGGCCTGGTGCGCGATGTGGAGATGGCGGCACAATTGCTGGCCCAGCGTCCCGAACTGCCTGATATCCTGATTACCCACCGCCTGCCCCTGGATGCCGCCGTGGAGGCATTTGAAATTGCCGCCAATCGCAAGGCGGGAGCGATCAAGGTGGTACTCGAACCTTGACCTTGTACTGGTCGTCACTACGGGCCAAAGTTTACAATTCTTAACCAAAGCCATCCCTGCTTAACGGCGGCCCTTGCTTTAATAGAGCCTGGATAAACGAGAGGAGATTTCCCATGAAAGCATTTATTTTGACATTGGTACTAGCACTGGCATCTACCACCGCGATGGCCGAAGGCAAGGGTGGCCCTCACGGGGGCGGCAAGAAGCATATGGCCCGCATGCAGCAGGAGTTGGGCCTGACTGATGAGCAGGTTGCTGAAATGCGCCAGATTCGCCAAAGCGGTGGCAGTAAGGAAGAGGTTCAGGCCGTACTCACCGAGGAGCAACAGGCCAATGCCAAAGAGCTTCGCAGTGAGAGGAAAGCCAATCGTGGAGATCGCATTGCCCGCATGCAGCAACATCTGGGCCTGAGCGATGAGCAGGTGGCAGAAATGAAGCAGATTCGCGAGCAGGGTGGTTCCCGCGAGGAGGTGCACGCAGTACTGACCGAAGAGCAGCGGGAAAAGCTTGATGAAATGCGCCAGGCGCATGGTGGCAGGCACAAGCAGGGCGATGAGTAAATACAAACGCCATCGTTTCCCGCGCCTGGGCGGCCCCCAAATATTATCAGTTATGCTGTCTGGCTGTACTACTGAGTTATCTCACCAACCGACGAGAGTAAAGGAGCGGGGCATGCGACAGTTTAAATCGAGCCAGCAAGCTCAGTGATTTCCAGATGTTCATGCCGTCGTCTATAGTTTGTTCAATCTTGGCAGGCATCTGGTGTCAGCAGAGCACTATCGAAATCTCAGGACAGGTGCGTTTGGAAACTGGTCAGAGGCGGTTGCTTGAGGTTGACGGACGCGCTTTCATTGGCTCGCAGAAGTTAATTTGACGGTACCGTATGTTCCTGTATATCCAGCTCGGTCTGTTCTTAGTGTGTTTGTATGTCAGATCAGTTCGCGATTATTTCTGATAAACTCCTTCCAGAAATGCTCGACAAACTCTTCAAACGCGTCGGAAAGTGATGCAATCGATTGATCCGCATCGATAAGCTCGCCCGCCGCGCACCTGGCTTCCAGGTTAGAACTGATTGATCGCACTTTTTTCGCGCCGATGCTCGCGCTCATGGATTTAATTGCTTTAGCAGTCCGAAAGGTTTGCCGAGCGTCACCTTCCACTATGTTTTGAGATGATTCCTGCAGCTTTGCCTGCATCTGACTGGCGAATCCTTCCAGCATACTCGGCAGTAGTAGTTTTCCTGTTTGCTGCTCCACTTCTCGAATATCATTGATGGTGCGGATATCGAAAATTCCATCCTTCATTCTGCTAGCTGCCGTCGGGAAGGTGATGGTCTTTCCTCGGACTTGTCCGGTACCTTCGATCTTGAATTCTTCATTCATCGTGGGCTCCCTGTGCTTTTCAGATGTGTTGATGGTTTGCCGTATGTCGCCGCATTGGTGCCACACGCAGTTTCGCAATATCCGAGCATAGTGCCTCAGCTTGCCGTTCTTCAGCCAGCGTGTACTGTAAAGAGTTTGTAAAAGCGGCTGGGCAGGAACAAGCGAGCTTCGACTCTGTCCAAGAGAGTCACCATCCTGGACGGTTGGGAATCTCCGCTCGCGACTGTGCAGGGCCTGCTATATTTAAGACAGAAAAACTCCGAAACCGGCCTTTCCGGGTCCGCTTTTTTGAAACAAGAGGGCAGATATGGGTCATGATCTGGAATCGAACAAGCAAAATGCTATTGCATTTTATCGAACAGCATATTTGGGCGAACCTTCCAAGGCTGTCGAGATATATGTAGGTGCCGAATATATACAGCACAACCCATTGGTTGGTGATGGTCAGCAAGCATTCATCGATTACTTTGAGGAAATGGGCAAAGCCTATCCTGGTAAAGAAATCGAGTTTGTGCGAGCAATTGCAGAGGGTGATCTTGTGGCTCTCCATACTCACCAAACTTGGCCAGGAAATGAACAGTATGTGACTATGGATTTTTTTCGTTTCGACGAAAATGGGAAAATAGTCGAGCACTGGGACTCTATGCAGCAGGTGCCTAGTGAGTCAAAGAATGGCAATTCAATGTATTGAGCGAACACATAACAGGAATCAGCAGTGCGCTGCTGCGGCAGGCGTTAATGTCGCTTCATCGCACATTGCGACCCCACAATGAAGTCGCTAGGGCACGCTGTATGACCGCTAACGGCGCAACAGCGGTCATAATGGCTATGATGGGTGAATCGGCAGAAATCGACTCAAAAAGGACCTAGACAAGCAGGCGATTTTGGCTATTAAAGGGGCTGCTTAGTGTCAAGAACAGGCGCTCAGAAATGCTCGCAGGGGATAATATCCCCGCGTGGAGTAGTCGGATGGTGTGTCCTTTATAACCCCATGATTCTATTGTGAATAAATTGCGCATCACAGTTTGAGCCACACACCTCCCGATTATGAGTCGGATGTTCTACCCGGAAGCTGGGCAGAAAATTGAAGAAGTGTATCGAGTTTTCTGGATTGGGTAGGGCAGGGTGGCCGAGACTGAGCGTATGCTGAACCTGGGGTGGGTCGGTTCTCGGGGATGGTCGCGTTAAGTTGAAGAATTGTAAGCGGTTTCTGAAACCGAACCCTGAACCAGTGCCGAACAATCGCACGAGCCCGCCAGTGTTCGAGAGCGAGGGGTGAGGTGTTTTAAAACAGTCGGGCAGGCACAGGATTCCTGAGCGCCCATGCCGCTTCAGCAATCTACTCAATATTGGCAGGCATCCGGTCATAGCTCAGCGTTATCAGGATCTGAGGGTAAGTGCGTTCAATGAGTGGAGCAGGGCGGTTGCCTGAGACCAAGGACTAGATTTACTCGGTCTGGAGGAGTTACTTGTCGATACCCTTATCGGGATATCAGGACTGGTGCGTTCAGTGAATGGAGTAGGGCGGTTGCTTGAAATCCAGTGACAAATTCCTGTCTTTTGCCCCAGCGAAATTGGCAGAACCGTTGCGGGATCACAGTCGCTTGTCAGTACCCTTAATCTCCTTATGCTGGCCCATTGATGTATGTCAAAAGGTTCTATAGAAAGAATAGTATTATCCAAATATGTGGGTGTAGGGGGGTTGCCGTATTGGACCCAGGGTTCGTCATTAGGCCACTCTTCAGTACTCCACAACTGTCTTCATAATTGAATGCCTCTACGATATCGTGCGGTTTGGTGCCTTAGTGTGGGGCGAAGGGATGCCGCATAGACGTAGATAAGATAAGACAATGGAATTGATGACACAAAAATCACTCTGTATTCGGACGACATTGCTGGCAATGCTGGTGTGTTTTGCATCCATATTGACGGTTCCTGTTTTTGCCGGGCAGCAAGCCCCGGTCTGGATGATCGATTTCAAGGACACCTTCCTGGATATTGCCTGCATTAATGAGCAAAAAGCAGTAATAGTCGGCGACCGCGGTCAAATACTGGCTACCCACGGAACGTACAAGAACCTGTGGTCACCGCGTGACTCGAAAACAATAGAGATGTTGACCTCTGTGTCCTTCATCGACGATAAGCATGGTTGGGCTGCCGGCCATGGAGGCATTATCGTTCACACCGAAGATGGTGGGGAAAGCTGGGAGGTGCAGCGAGAATCGTCTCCCCGGAACCTGCCACTTTTTGATATTCAATTCGTTTCCAAAAATATCGGCTACGCGAGCGGAGCGTACGATACGCTGTTGAAGTCTGTGGACGGCGGCGAGTCCTGGAACAGTATCCCCACTGGTACCGACGCGATCTATAACGGTCTTTTCTTCCGTGACGCAGAGAATGGATTTTTGCTGGGTGAATTCGGTTCCCTCTTAAAGACATCAGATGGGGGCGAATCCTGGAAGCAGATGAATATAGGTGGCTACCAGGGGTCGTTCTTCGGCATCACGTTTCTGTCACGCCAAAAAGCCCTGGCTTATGGCATAAGCGGAAAACTCATCGTGTCCCATGACGGTGGTGAAAACTGGACAGATGTTCCAACTGGTACGAAAGAAGCGCTGTTTATGGCCGCTGCAAAGGGGGACGATGTCGTCATTGTTGGCAGGTCAGGCGTTATTTTGCGCTCCAATGACAACGCAAAGAGTTTCATCAAGGAATTTGAACCGGATAATTATTCTCTCGCAGGGGTTTGCTCCCATGCGGGGGGCGGATTTGTCGCTGTCGGAGAGTTTGGCAAGATAGTAAGCATCGAGACTTTGCGGAATGAATAAGAAAAAACGATTCGAAAGTCTGGATAGTATTCCCCATTATATATTCGAATTTCGGGTGCCGTTGCTGGTAATCCTGCTTCTGGCGTCTAATTTTCTGGCTTATCAAGCCTATCAGCTGGAAGTAGCCACGGATTTTTCCAGATTGGTTCCGCAGAACCACAGCTACATCCAGTCGTATCAGCCGTTTAAGGAGTTTTTCGGTGGCGGCAATCAGATCAGAATGGACGTGTCTGTCAAAGAAGGAACAATCGTCAACACGGAATACCTCAAACAGATTCAAAAGATCACCGAAGACGTTATGTTCGTCAAGGGCGTCGATCGCCTGAAGGTCAGGTCCATTGTATCTCCGGAAACAAAGTACGTATTGATAACCGAAGATGGTTTCGATATGGGGCCCGTTGTACCCTCTCGAGTTCCTGAGGATGAAGCGGGACTGGCCCGGATACAAAACAACATCAACCAGGCCAGACTTAAGGGCCGCATGGTTTCGATGGACATGAAATCGGTGCTGATTTCAGCCGAAATTTATGAATCCGGTGTGGATTATCACTCTGTATACACTCAACTGAACGATATCCGCGAGACCTACAGTGACGACAATATCAGTATTCATATCAATGGTTTCGCCATGGTCATGGGCTTCGTAAACGATGCTCTTCCTAAAATATTTGGTTTGTTTTTATTTTCCGCCGCGATCACTTTTTTCATTCTCTGGCGATGCTTTCGCAGTATTCGCCTGGCCATTCTTCCCCTGATTTCCAGCAGCCTGGCAGTTTTATGGGCGCTGGGAATCACACGCATGGTAGGCATAAAACTTGACCCCATGACGACGATCGTACCGTTTCTGGTTTTTGCTATCGGTGTCAGTCATGGAATCCAGATGATCAAACGCTACCAGGAACAGTGCCTGATCAATGCCGATGGATATTATGCGGCATTTCATTCTCTGTCCGGACTGATGGTTCCGGGCATCATTGCCCTGGCCACCGATTGTATTGGTTTTCTGACCATCATGTTCGTTCCAATTCTGGTGATTCAGGATCTGGCACTCACTGCCAGTATCGGCATTGCTTGCATCATCATAGCCAATACCATCGTCTTGAGCCTCAGCCTCTCCTTCTTGCCGAATCCATGTCGGCAAATTGACGGCTCCCTGATAAAACCACCCGAAGGCATTATCTATCGTGCAATGAAGCGTGTTTCCACATGGACTTATGGAAAAAACGCCTATCGCGTGGTGATCCTGTCATCCCTGCTTCTGATGATCGGGTGGTTTACCTCCATTACCACGACAGTCGGCGATGTCAACCCCGGCGAGCCCCTGTTGTGGGAGGATTCGGTGTACAACCAGGATGCCGCCAAGATAATGAAAGATTTTATGCTTGGTGTTGATACCTTGTCAGTCGTTGTGGCTCATGAGGAGCAGGGTGCCTGTAAGGACTACGAAATAATTCGGGTAATGGAGGATTATGAGTCGGAGATCGGACAGGTCCCTGGCGTCACATTTGTCTTTTCGCCGCTAATGATCGGCAGGGCTGTCAATGAAATGCTGCACGAAGGGGACATTCGCTGGCGCAGCCTTCCTAAAGAGAGCGGGGAGCTCGGAGCGCTTTTCGCATTTGCCGGCTCAACCGACGATTCCGAATTTATGAATATGGGCTGCCAGGCCATGAATATTCGTATCTTTCTTAGCGATCACAAGGGAGACACCATTCGGCGCGTGATAGAAAAATCCAAGGAATTTATAGCGACACATCCGCTGCCTGAAGGTGCGGAAATGGTGCTTGCCGGTGGCAACGTCGGGGTGATGGCTGCTACCAACGAAGAAGTTGCAGGCGCTCAAATGCCGATGCTGCTTCTGATCTATATGTCCATTATGGTTCTTTGCGCACTGATCTTTCGAAGCCTGAAAGCGGCCTGTTTTATTGTCGTTCCGCTGGCGTTGGTTTCCCTGCTCGGCACGGCCTTTATGAAGCTGTTTGGATTAGGATTGAATGTCAACACGCTGCCGGTAGCATCACTGGGCGTGGGTATCGGTGTTGACTACGGTATCTATATTTACTCCAGATTGAAAAGCGAAATGAAATTACGGGGCAGCTTCCAGGAGGCGATTGAAGAAACCTTAACAACCACTGGAACTGCAGTGCTTTATACGGCGCTTACCTTGAGTGCCGGCGTTATTACCTGGGTGTTGTCTGATCTCAAATTTCAGGCGGACATGGGGCTTTTGTTGGGTTTTATTTTTTTCACGAATATGATCGGCGCGACTGTGCTGTTGCCAACGTTGATTTATTTATTTGACTACAGGAGCAACGATCGGTCATGAGAAAAGTTCTTTTACCTGGAGGAAATATTTCGTTAATGTCGACAATGGAGGCTGCCCTGATAAATAGGCTGGGAATAATTCTGCCCCTGATGACAATTGCTGCTCTCTTTCCCGTTCCGGCTAATGCCTATGATTTCTATTTTGGCGATAGCGCTTATTTGGAACTTAAAGGAGACCTTACTTATTCAGTGAAATTCAGGGTAGAGAATCCCGACTCAGAACTGAAAAAAGATTCCAAAGGTAATTCGAATTTTGACAAAGGCGACCTCGTTAACAACAAGGTAATTGGAAAAATGGAGGCATTCTTTGATGCCCCCTACGTGTCTCTGTTTGGCAGATTCGAAGGTTTTTATGACGACGTTTACGGCGATGACGATTTATATCCCGAAGGAACGGATATCTCTGAGGCTAATGACCATGCGGAAAAAAGTCTGAAGGCGCTGGAGTATTATATTGATCTCCACTCAGATCGCACGACGTTCAGAGTGGGCAAACAGATTGTCGAATGGGGGGAATTGGCTGCGCCCGTATTTGCCCCGGGTGTCAATGTCATGAATATGTACGATGGTACCAAGGTTGGTGCTGCTGGCTATACGATTCGCGATTATAAAGTGCCGGCAACGTCGGCATGGATGATTGTGGAGGTGAGTGAGAACCTGTCGGTGGAAGCCGTTTACTCCCGGGATTTCGACCCCAGGATCATCGTGCCTGTTGTCGGCACATTTGCTAGCTTTGTGGATCAGTTGGGCTACGGTGGGCCAACTGCGCTGGAAGATAAAAGGCCGCAATCTGCCAAAGATCAGGAGCAATACGGCGGCGCTATCAAAACGGTTTTCCCGTCCTTTGGTAACCTGGAGCTTGGGCTTTATTACGCGCATTATTTGAACGCCTTCCCAATGCTGGATGCCTTCCCAATGCCGGATCTGGTCGAAGGTCAGATGACCTATGAAGAAATTGATATGTACGGCTTTACGCTCTCCCGAGTCGTCAAGGAATGGCAGGTTTATGGCGAGTTTAGCTATCGTCCCAATCAAGCAGCACAGATTGCTCTGGAGGGGGGTTTTGGGGGAGCACCCATTGGCGGGTTTGAAGACGTGCGCACTCTTAACTGGGGTGTTGGTGGAATGAAGATCAACTCTGACTTTTTTCCGGCCATGCCCTTTACTGTCACCTTTACTCCCTTGATCGAAGTGTACGGCGGGATCAATTTGGATCATGACGACCTGGATGGCGATGGCCCCCAGGGCCCCCAGGCCTTTAACGTTCCCGAACATACCGCTTACTACCTGGCAAGCTTTGATTTTTCCAGCTCGGATATGGTTGACAATACAACCTTTAACTGGACCACTTCCTTAACCGGTGCCCTGCATAGCGAAGAAAACAGTTTCCACAGTATCGGGAACACGCTGAAGGCTAGAATTGGCAACAATCTCGAACTCATGCTTGGCTACGACATCAAACTCGGGAATCCGAAAAAGGCAGGATTAAACGATTACCCGGGTGGGATACCTGACAGAGATGCGCTGTCCTTGGGTATCACCTGGTACTTTATGTAAATCACTATGAGAATTTCAATGCCAAAAGTAATCTATGCTCTCGTTGTCTTCGCCCTGGTGACAGTGTTGGCGTTGGTGATATGGGAGCCTGTGTTCCCCAGTGGCTGGATTATCCAGGGGATGGCGAAACAGATTGACCCCGGAAAAATTTCCCTGGATAAGCCGGCAGTGCTTCGCTTTGAACTGGCTGGTAAGGGGGGTGGCTATTACAATCTCATGTTGTCCAAAGAAAAGGTCGAGGTGACCGAGGGGGACACAAATCAGGTTGATCTTATTATTGCCATGAAGGCGACTGACTTTAACCAGCTTATGTTTCAAATGGCCCGGGGCAAGGCGGACGAATTTGTGTTCGCAAAACTGGTGATCTCCAATGTGCTGAAAATCGCAGGAGACATGAGCGTACTGGAATTATTAGTCCCAACGGACGGAGGTGAACAATGAAAAGCTTAATCGTTAGAATAATGGGTGCCGGTTTTCTTTTATGTATTGGGTCTCTTCCGGTTTTTAGTGGCGAAGCGATAATGCCCGGCAGCGACCCTGGCCCCAATGCTACCGGGGAAATAACAGCCTACACGGGTAAAAAGGGGTTGGCCTGTCCGACAGATTATGAGCCGGGCGATTACCTGACCAGCCCCTACAACGAAGAAAAGCCGCTGTATCGCATTGACCATACCAATGTCGCAGAATATGAGAGCCGCCTTTCACCTGGTCAGATTGCCCGCATAAAAAGAAACAAGAATTTTTACCTGAATGTCTATCCCACCCATCGCCATTTTGAATTTCCCGAAGAAGTTTACGATGCTATTGATATGAATCAGAAAACCTGCGAGCTCAATAGCGAGAACGAACTACAAGGGTACAATGGCGCCGTTGCTTTCCCTATTCCCGAAAATGGGCTTCAGGCCGCCTGGAACATAAAACGGTTTTTTAGCGGTGAGGATGCCTATACATCCGATACTCGACGGCTCGTCAGTCCCTCGGGCCGGATCAGAAAAGAAACCCAGTATACCAGGGCCATCAATTTAGACGAGAATCGATTGCTCAGCGAACTGCCAAACCCTGACAATGTGGCCACAAAGATCATCAGCCTGTATACCTATCCAGCTGACAAAGCAGGCGGAGGCGTGCTGATTCACCAGTATACGGACGATCGTCCGGACGACACCTGGCTGTACCTCCCATCATTGCGCCGGGTCCGTCGCGCACCGACGCTGGACTATGGGGCTCAGCTCGACGGTGAGTCGACTATGGACGAAATGGGAGCTTTCTTTCGCGGACGCATCAACGACTGGAACTGGAAACTTCTCGGCAAGAGGGAGCTGTATGTCCCCGCCAATAACTACGATATGTGGAAGGTAGGTACGCCGGATAAAGAAGAATGTCTTGCCGGCGACATTAATTCCGAGTCGCTGCGCTACGAGCTGCGAAGAGTCTGGGTGGTGGAAGGTACCGCTAAGGAAGACACCGATCATCCGTACAGCAAGCGGGTCATCTATGCCGACGAAGACAGCTGGTACGCGATGTTGAGCGACAATTACGACAAGC
>RCNC010000114.1_pt1 | contig 42601 bp, 29 predicted proteins | sample 2041301 | NCBI WGS metagenome assembly RCNC01 (sample SAMN09708231, study PRJNA481090) | Marine sediment metagenome, whole genome shotgun sequencing project. | biome: marine sediment; feature: ocean; material: sediment; isolation source: Sewage treatment plant 13A marine sediment (STP13A) ...
AAGGAATGGATAATCCTGTTGAAGAAGGAGTTATTGATATGCCCAATAGAAACAAAAAAGGTGAATGGAGCATAAAATACAAAGAACGTTTAGACCAAGCGGCCGAATTCATACAATCCTACGACAGCCTTTCAAACAAGATTTCATATTTCAAGGCAAATGCCGTTCGTAACTCCTATAATCTAGAGGTATACGAACAAGTAAACGAATTAGTAGGTTTTACCCCTAGAGCTTTGTTGGCCTTAAAAGCCTATGATAAGGCAGAATCTACTGCTGAGGAAATGGAAGCTGTTAAAGCATTGGGGGCGCTAAAAAAAGAATTTTCTGCATTGCGCGATGATTTCGAAAATGTTTACTCTAAATCGCGAATTCTGAACAAACCAAGTGATTATATCTTAGATCAAGACCACCATGTTCATATGGGCAACCAATCTCTAAATTTTGATTGGCAATTTATTGGGGAACAAATTTTCTTGGACAAACTTGAAAAAGAATTGCCAAACCTGATTTATTTGGAAAACGCAGATCCCGTAAAAAAATAAATTCAATTTCTATGGATTTTAAAACGCCCATTTTTGTAGCATTTATAGCATTTACCTCATTGTATGGCCAAGATGATACCGCTTTGGTATGGCACAATCCGATAAAAATAGTCGATAAATTTGAAGGCCAGGGCTGGGAAAACATAGATTATAACCGTCTACCAGATAAGGCAGAAAAAGTGGTAAGAACCCCCCTGTGGAATCTATCAAGAAACTCTGCCGGATTGCAAGTCCTGTTTGAAACTGACGCGTCTTCAATTGCTGTTCGATACAAGGTTAGTGGAAATCACAGTATGCCCCATATGCCAGCTACTGGTGTAAGTGGTGTTGACCTATATGTTAAAAAGGATAATGAATGGGTTTGGTGCAGAGGTAGGTATCAATTTAAAGACACTATTACCTATGATTATAATGTCAACTTCACCCCTTTAGGTGTTCGGGAATACCAATTGTTCTTGCCTCTATATAATTCAGTAAAAGACCTCTCCATTGGTGTTCCAATTGACAATACATTCGTCATTAGCCCGATTAGAGATCCTAAACCTATCGTGATTTATGGTACTTCAATCGCGCAAGGTGCCTGCGCCTCTAGACCGGGCATGGCATGGACCAACATTTTATCCAGAAAATTGGACCACCCAATTATTAACTTAGGTTTTTCTGGCAATGGCCGATTAGAGTCTGAATTGATAGAGTTATTGACAGAGATTGATGCTTCAATCTATATTTTGGATTGTCTCCCTAATCTATCTCCTAATGAGAATAGGACCAAGGCAGAAATACAAAAACGAATTGTAAATAGCGTTGGTTTATTGAAAGAAAAACGTCCAAATACCCCTATTTTATTAGTACAGCATGCCGGATATTCCGATGGTTTGGTCAATAGTTCAAGAAAAGACATATACGAATCACTGAATTCCTGGATGTCCGAAACCTTTGAACAACTTAAATCACAAGATGTGCAAGATCTTTATATGCTTTCCAAAGAAGAAATAGCATTAGGAAACGATGCCTTCGTCGATGGCACTCACCCTACAGATTTGGGAATGCAAAAATATGCCAATGCCTACGAAAAGATGTTAATCCAAATAAAACAGAAATAACCAAAGTTCAAAATACCATAAATACTTATGAAAAAAACACTACTTACTATTCTGATCATTACGCATCTTACGGCATTAGCACAAAAAGAGACAAAAGAGGAGATAAAACCAATTCCTAAACCACAGTCTTTTGTGACATCGCATCAGGGAACGTTTAATGGTAAAACCATAAAATATAAAGCTACTGCCAAAGAATCCTATTTAAAAAATAGCAAAGGGGATTCTGTTGCGTCTATATGGTCAGTGGCATATACCCAAGATGGTATCGCCAATAGTACAAAAAGACCAGTAACCTTTGTATTTAATGGTGGTCCGGGCTCAGCCTCAGTATGGTTGCATATGGGTTTGTTTGGTCCTAAAATCGTTAAAGTAGATTCAGATGCCAAGAAAGATGATGGAGCCGCTCCCTACGATTTAAGGACCAATGAACATGGCCTTTTGGATTTAACCGATTTGGTATTTGTAGATCCGGTTGGTACGGGGTATAGCAGAGTCATTGGTAAAGGAAAAGAAAAGGATTATTGGGGCTTAAAAGAGGATGCTAAATCTGTAGCACAGTTCATGCGCCAATGGATTACCGAAAATAAACGTTGGTTTTCGCCAAAATATATCGCTGGCGAAAGCTTTGGAACTACGCGCGCAGCTGCAGTAGGCAAAGAATTGGAAGGCGGTGGGCAAAATATGGCCTTAAACGGACTTATATTAATATCCCAGGCTTTGGATTATGATGGTTCTACTTCAATACACAATAATATTACCTCCTATGTAACCTATTTACCAAGTATGGCAGCCACGGCGTGGTACCATAAAAAAGCAGGGGAAGGCAAAAATCTGGAAGATTTCATAGCCGAGTGTCGAAAATTCACTTATGACGTCTATACCCCAGCTTTGTACAAAGGGTCCTTACTAACCGAAAATGAGAAAAATTCCATTGCCGAAAAATTGGCCTATTTCATTGGACTGGACAAAGACTATATCCTAAGATCTGATTTTCGTGTTTTAATGCATCGTTTTCAAAAACAATTATTGGCAGATAAAGGGCTTTCTATTGGCCGTTTGGATGGGAGGTTCATGGGTGATGAAGCTGATAAACTATCTGAAAATCCGCATTTGGGAGATGCCGCTAGCTATCAAATAAGTTCGGCCTATACTGCAGCTTTGAACCATTATTATGCTTCAGTCCTAAAAGTAGAAATGGATAGGCCATATTTGACATCGAACGGCAAAATTGGAAGCAAATGGCGATGGAGAACAGTCCCAGATGGCAGTTATTGGGAACCAACACCCGTTAATGTTTCAAGGGCTTTAGGAGAGACAATGCGGCGAAATACCGATATGAAAGTCCTTGTTGCCAGTGGGTATTATGATTTGATCACTCCTTTTTTCGATGCTGAATATACCTTTTCAAGAAACGGTATAGTAAAGGAAAGGGTTGAAATGACCTATTATGAAGCTGGGCATATGATGTACACGCACGAACCTGATTTAATTAAATTATCTGGGGATATTAGACGGTTTTTAACCTCAAAATAACGATGAAAAAAACAATACTTTTATTGGTTGCCTTGCTTCTTGTGGGTTGTGTTAATAAAAACGACGTTCCAGAAAATACCTTATGGATTGCCTCTGCTCCAGCAGGAACTGAATTCACAAAAATTGATAAGGAAGGGAAAACCATAATTCCAAACGGCCGATACATTACCCCTATAGGCAAAAGTATTAGTACTGCGCCTCACCCTTATGGTCTGACCTTAAGTCCGGATGGAAATGTTGCCGTTACGGCCAATTCTGGCACCAGCCCATTGTCAATTACCATAGTTCGCAATATCTTGTCAGATCATCCAGAAGTACAACAAGTGCCTCCAGGCCCATCGACCGATAAAGGAGTATTGGCGTCGGTATTTATGGGACTTGCCATTTCACCAAACAACGAAACTATCTATGTCGCTGGGGGGCAAGAGAACAAAATCTTTTTATTCGATGTAAAAACCGGAGAGAAAAAGGGAGTCATAGATTGCTCTTATGTTTCTGGAGCCGTTAATTATGCAGATGGGTATATTGGCGACTTGACATTGAGCAAAAATGGTGAAACACTTTATGCGGTTGACCAGATAGGATTTAGAATGGTCGTGATTGATACTGAAAGCAAAACTTTGAAACAGTCGATCCCTGTGGGTAGATATCCTTTTGGTATTTGCCTTTCCCCAGATGAAAAAAAGGCCTATGTGGCCAATGTAGGGATGTTCGAATATGGGTTTATAAAGGATGGGAGCGATGAAGGTGCGTCAATAAAACCTATTAATTATCCTGCTTTTGCCTATCAGTCTAAAGAAATGATTGAAGGTATCGAAAATGACAGCATATCAATACCTGCCCTAGGTGATCCTAATGCCATTGAATCTTTTTCTGTTTTTGCCATAGACCTGGAAGTTGCCAAAACTCCAATAGTTAGTGCCAAGATTAAAACAGGACACCTAGTTGGCGCCTTGGTTGAAGACATCCCCGCTGTTGGTGGTTCCAGCCCCAATTCAATTGTGGCTACCGACAAATATGCCTTTGTGAGCAATGGGAACAATGATAATATTTCTGTTATATCCATTGAAAAAGATACGGTTGTAAATACTATTTATCTAAAGCCTGATGAACGTATAAAACAATTTAGGGGCGTAATCCCTTTTGGTCTGGCGTTGAGTCCGGATAAAAAACGATTATATGTCGCAGAATCGGGAATCAATGCCATAGCAGTCATAAACGTTGCCGATTTTAAGGTTTTAGGGCATATTCCTTCGGGATGGTTTCCATCAAAAGTTGAAGTAAGCCAGGATGGTAAAAAATTGATTGTTGCCAACGCCAAAGGCTTTGGTAGTGGGCCAAATGGAGGCAAGACCTTTAATCTAGGCCCGGAGGGCAGTTATATTGGTTCATTGATGAAGGGAACGGTTCAGGTAATGGATATCCCGTCTGACGACCAACTTCCCGCTTTGACCCAACAGGTGATTGCGAACAATTTTAAATTCACACTATCAGATGATGCCGTTTTTGAAAATAGAAAAGACAATCCGATTCCCTTATATCCTGGGGAAAAAGAAAGTCCGATAAAACATATCGTTTTTATCTCAAAAGAGAATAGAACCTACGATGAGGTATTCGGACAAATTGAAAAAGCCAAAGGCGATCCGTCCATTGCCCGATATGGTAAAAATGCAAGCTTTTACAATAAAGAAAAAACCGATTCTGTTCTCAATACTACGGTAATGCCCAACCACCTTGCTTTGGCACAACAGTTTGCTATTTCAGATAATTTTTATGTAGACGCCGATGTTTCTGCGGATGGTCATCGCTGGTTGGTTAATACCTATCCCAATGAGTGGTGTGAAACCTCAACTGCTGCCAGTTATGGTGGTAATAGGGACTTTAAGGAAAACTCAAAATCTCCTGGTATTTTTGCAATGAATGGAGCTGCTGGGGCTATTTACCCAGAAGATTATAACGAAGCGGGTTCAATGTGGGATCATTTGGAGCGTCATAATGCCAGTTTTTATAATTTTGGATTCAGTGTAATGTTCGAGCCCGCGCTTTACAAAGAGGAGTACAAATACACAGGTATACACCAGTATATCAATTATCCTATGCCACAACCGCTTTATGAGCGAACTTCAAGAAAATTCCCAACCTATAATATGGCCATTCCGGATCAATTTAGAGTGGATCAATTCGAAAAAGAGTTTGATGAAAAATGGATAAAGGGAAATGAAGCAATGCCCCAATTGATCACTGTAATACTCCCTAATGACCATGGCGCCGGTGAACGTCCAGAAGCGGGTTATCCCTTTAGGGAGAGCTATATGGCCGATAATGATCTAGCGGTTGGCAGAATCGTTGAATACCTATCCCATACACCTCAATGGAAGAATATGTTGATCGTCATCACAGAGGACGATGCCCAAAACGGTGTGGATCATATTGACGCCCACAGAAGCATTTTGATGCTGATTTCCCCATGGGTGAAACGGGACTATATTAGTAGTGTTCATTACAGTTTTGGGAGCTTGTTTAAATCGTTTTGGAACATTATGGGTTTACCCTATTTAAATCAATATGATGCCGGAGCTAGTGATCTAAATGATTTTTTTACTAACACTCCAGACTTTAGGCCCTATAATGCCCTTAAAGTAAATTCACAAATGTTCGACCCGCAAATGGCTTTAGATCCTTTTGATGAGCATTTCAACTGGAAAGCTTTGGAAGAATCTCCTCAAATAGACAATATGGAAGATATGATGAAAGAAAGTAAAGAGCAAGATATAGATCGTTTGGAAAACCGTGAAAAGACCAAGGATCAATGAAACTAATTAAATTAGCTATATATCTACTCGTCTTCGTTTCCTGTTCTGGGACTATGAAAGAAAAGAAAGGGCCTGTTACGCAAGAAATACCTGCAGCTATTATAAATGAAACTTCGTTGGTGGTCTTAGGTACAGTACAAGACGCCGGCTCACCCCATATTGCCTGTAAAAAAGAATGTTGTAAAGAACTATTTGTAAATCCAGATGCAAATCGAAAAGTAGTCTCTTTGGGTTTAATAGATGCCGAAAATGAAAAGACATACTTATTTGAAGCGACACCTGACATCTCAGAGCAACTTAAAAATTTAAAGAACAAATCACCTTTCAATGCTACTGAAATACCAAATGGTATTTTTATTACGCATGCCCACATAGGCCATTATACTGGACTTATGTACCTAGGTAAAGAAGCCACAAACACAAAAAATGCAGTAGTATACGCCATGCCCAAGCTGAAGACTTTTTTAGAAACCAATGGCCCATGGGGCCAATTGGTCTCCAATAAAAACATAGGGCTGGAAGAAATTCATAATAATGAGGAGATTAATTTATCGCCAAATATAAAAGTCATGCCAATTAGGGTGCCCCATCGCGATGAATATTCAGAAACTGTTGGCTTTAGAATTATCGGCCCAAACAAAAGTGTTTTGTTCATACCTGATATTGACAAATGGCAAAAATGGGAAACCAGTATTGTAGAAGCTGTCGTGGACGTGGACTATGCATTGATTGATGCAACCTTTTATGATGCGGCCGAAATTAACAATCGTGATATTTCTGAAATTCCCCATCCGTTTGTGATTGAAACTATGGAACTTTTTAAGAACGAAGCGGATTCAACCAAAAATAAGATCCATTTTATTCATTTGAACCATACCAATCCGCTCTTGAATCCAGAAAGCGAGGAATCCAATACGGTATTGGCAAGGGGATTCAATACTGCTAGAATCAATGATATCATCGCACTTTAAGAAACATATTGCCCAAGTACTTGGTAGTCCCATTTCGAAAGTCAATACAGTTTCTGGGGGTGATATTTCAAAGGCATATTGTGTACATACCTCCACGCAACGTTTTTTCCTCAAGGTAAATAAAAGTGCCATTGCATTGGAAATGTTCCTTGCAGAAAAAAAGGGCCTTGAAAACATTAATCTCGCCAAAACAATCCAAGCCCCGGAAGTGCTGGGTTATGGACAATATGAGAGCAGTTCTTATATATTGATGGAATTTATTGAGTCCAAAAATCCAACTTCAAAAGAATTCGAGACTTTGGGTCATCAATTGGCGGATTTACATACATTTTCTGTTGGGGATTCATTTGGATGGAAACAAGATAACTACATCGGCAGTTTACCACAATCAAACAAAAACCATCCGGATTGGGCCTTATTTTATGTGCATGAGCGCTTGTTGCCCCAACTTAAAATAGCCAAAGAAAAGAGGTTATTGATTTCCAGCGAAATTCCTTCAGAAAGCAACCTTTTAAAAGGTTGCAAACGTTTTTTTCCAAAAGTAAAACCGGCATTGCTTCATGGGGATTTATGGAGTGGCAATTATCTTATTAGCGCTCAAGGTATTCCTTATCTTATTGATCCCGCAGTGTATTTTGGCCATCATGAAGTTGACCTTGCCATGACCCAGCTCTTTGGTGGCTTTTCTTCAAACTTCTATGGGGCTTATACAGAGCAGATTCCAGCAGAAACACTTCAAAACGAAAGAAGGGACATATACCAACTGTATTATCTTTTGGTTCATCTTAATCTGTTCGGAAGAACGTATTACCCATCTGTAAAACAATTACTAAAAACATACTTCCATTAACAATACAACACATCGCATAATTATCTAACTTTAGGATAACCAATCCCACTTAAGAAAATGCGATTCGTCAGACGCCTGAGCCTCATATTAGCCATTTGCTTTATGCTCTTTTCCCTCATTAACTGTGAAAATTCTAATTCCAAGGTGCTCTCCTATACCACTTGGTCTTCTTATTTGGGTGATTCAGGGCGCAGCCACTACTCCACTTTATCTGAGATTACCCCAAAGAACGTTGCGAATCTAAAAGTCGCTTGGAGCTATGAAGCACCAGATTGGGGGCAAATGCAAATGAATCCTATTGTAGTTGACAGTGTGCTTTATGGAGTAACAGCTGCCTTACGTGCTTTTGCACTGAATGCGGCAACTGGGGAGGAACTTTGGCGTTTTGGCGATTCATTACAAGTATGGCATTCTACAAGTCGTGGTGTTTCGTATTGGCAAAACGACGATGACAAGCGTATTTTATTTACTAGGGGCTCTGATTTGTATGCCTTGGATGCCGTGACGGGTAAGCCAATCAGTAGTTTTGGAAATGGAGGCAAGATAGATATGCGTTCAGGCCTCCCAGAAAGTGATAAAGACAAGTTCGTAATCTCAAATACCCCAGGCACAGTTTATAAAAATTTGATTGTAATGCCCCTGCGGCTTTCAGAGGGTGTTGATGCAGCTCAAGGTGATATTATGGCTTTCAACATTGTCACGGGTGCCCTGGAATGGGCTTTTCACCCTATACCCTATCCCGGGGAAGAGGGATATGAAACCTGGAGAGATAAAAACGCTTACCAAAACGAATTGGTAGGTGCGGCCAACAATTGGGCGGGAATGGCAGTAGATGAAGAGATGGAAATCATATATATACCAACAGGTTCCGCAGCTCCTGATTTCTATGGCGGAATGCGCAAGGGGAGCAATTTATATTCCGATTGTCTGTTGGCCTTGAATGCGAATACCGGGGAACGAATCTGGCATTTTCAGTTTACCCATCATGATATTTGGGATAGAGACCCGCCGGCCCCACCTAATCTATTGATGGTGGAACGGAATGGAAAAAAGATTCCTGCTGTGGCACAAGTGACCAAACAGGGATATGTCTATGTTTTTAATCGAAAAACAGGTGAGCCTTTATTCGATATTGAAGAAAAACCAGTTCCCTCATCAAAATTGAGAGGCGAAGAAGCATGGCCCACACAGCCATTTCCAGTTGCTCCTAAACCTTTTGCAAGACAATCCATTGATATTACCGAAAATGATGTTAGCCCGTATGCAGAAAATAAAGAAGAGTTAAAGGGGGTGCTTAAAATGGTAGAAAAACGCATTTACGCACCACCGAGCGTTGATCCTGTCTTACTATTTCCAGGGTACGATGGAGCGGCAGAATGGGGAGGTACAGCAGCGGATCCAGAAGACGGAATCATTTATGTAAATTCAAACGAAATGCCCTGGATTATGCAAATGGAAGAAGTTGATGAAAAAAGTAATGCAACCTCATTAGGGGAACAGCTTTATAGTAATAATTGTGTTATTTGCCATAAATCTGATAGGTCGGGAATGGAATTAAGTGGTTTTCCGTCGCTAATAGGCATAAAAGCATCTAAAACCAAGAAAGAGGTTACCTTACAAATCAACCAAGGCAAAGGAATGATGACCGGTTTTCCCGAAATCTCGGGCAATGAAATGGATGCACTATTGAATTTCTTGTTTGATGAAAATGATAAGCAAGAAGTAACCACTGCAGAGCCAACCACATATCCTTTACCATATAAACACACGGGATACAAGAAATTCTTTGATAGTAATGGTAATCCGGCGATTACGCCTCCTTGGGGAACCCTGCATGCCATAGATTTAAATACCGGTGAGTATATTTGGTCGATTCCGTTCGGTGAAACGCTGTCCTTAAAAGAACAAGGCATAACAGGTACGGGTTGCGAAAATTATGGAGGACCAGTGGTAACTGAAAACGGATTGCTTTTTATCGGAGCGACTAAAGATGGTTATTTTAGGGTATTTGATAAACACAATGGTACCTTGTTGTGGGAATACGAATTGCCTGCCGCTGCATTCGCAACGCCTGCCATGTATGAAGTTGATGGTAAACAATATATTGCCATAGCTTGTGGTGGAGAAAAATTGGGTACTGGAAAAGGGAATCAAATTGTTGCGTTTGCGCTGAAATCTCCTTAAAAGATTCTTACATCGTTTTTAAAAAACTTACAAAGCTAGTAGGTGCAACTTGTCGCAATTTGCTAGACAGATATTCAGGCAAACCATCACTCACATGCTACTTCCTTAAACCCACTTCCAACAGGTATAAGCATTTTATATGTGTCTACTTCCTTCTGCAAATTATAATTCTTCATTTGGTAGTCCGGTGTGTATAAAACATTGTCCCAATAAGTGGTTTGGGGTTCGATGGCTCGAAGGTCTTTGGTTTTTAGCATCCAATTTTTCAATTGATCTCTTAATTTCTTTAAAACATCTTTGTACTTCGTATTTTGAACTTCGTTCCTAAGATTATAAGGGTCGTTTTCCAATACATACAGTTCTTCGGAGGGTCTTTTACCAAAGGCCAATTTGAAATAATCGGTATCGTTAGGTTTTCCTTCCATTTGCATGATTAAAAACTTTGAAATCGAATTATCAATATCGCCATATTGCCCTACGGACTGATGCACTTTGGGATTCCCGGCTGGCCAACGGTCGGGCTCAAAATTTTTTATGTATAAAAAATCCTTGTTGCGAACCGCCCTTACGGGATAACTTAAGTCCCCTTTACGCACATTGGCATGTCGTTCGCGCTCAAGAAAAACCATCTCCCTTTCCTGGATGTTTGCATCACCTTTCAATAGGGGTATAAGGCTTCGACCCGAAAATTCCTTCGGGATTTCCTTGTCGGTAGCCTCCAAAAATGTAGGGCCAAAATCAATGAAGTTCACAAATTCTGAAATTTTCCTTCCTGGCACTATTTTTCCCTTCCAATAAATGGCCAAGGGCATCCGTGTGCCAAAATCATAAAGATTCGCCTTGGCCCTTGGAAAGGGCATGCCGTTATCGCTGGTCATCACAATAATGGTATTTTCCAGCAAACCTTGCATTTTCAATGATTTGATAATATTCCCCGATTCGCGATCAAAACGCTCCACTTCAAAATAATAGTCCATCATATCATTTCGTACACATGGGCTGTCGGGCAGAAACTCAGGTAACTCTATATTATCGGCTTCCATTCCTGCTTTTACTCCAGCATTTGTCTCATAACTTCGGTGTGGGTCCTGACTTCCAAACCAGTATACAAAAGGTTGATTCTTATCCTTTGCATTTAAAAAGGAATCAAAATCAGGATAGTCCTTTCCGGCGGGATTGTTTTCATAACCACCCTTTTCAAAATCCCCTGGGCCCCATCCCTTTCTGCTTTTACCCGTATGATATCCTGAATCTTGCAGAAGCGAAATCCAATTGGGAAACTTTTTAGGAAAAACCGACCATAGGTTTCCGGCACTTTCCAATTGATGGGGATATCTACTCGCGAGAATACTCGCTCTAGAAGGAGAGCACGAAGGTGCCGCACAATAGGCGTTCTCAAACAAAGCGCCTTCATTTGCCAACCAATCAAAAGTAGGAGTGCGTACCACGGGATCTCCATATATTCCTGCATGGGGATAGGACCAATCGTCTGCAATTAAAAAAACTATATTCGGTCTTGATTCCTGTAGAGGTTGTTCAATTGTAACAGGCTTGCCTCCTAAGAGTATCAATACTAAAAAAAGTGGTAACAGTGGCATGGGGAATATCCTAAATCCCCAGGTTGGTGATGTCATTTTCATTGTTTAATTTTCAGGAATAATGATTTTAAATATACCAATTAAAACAAATGCTATGGCAAAAATTAAAATATTGGTCGTCGGTTGCGGCAATATGGGTACTCCCCATGCCCGTGCCTATCATCAGTTGGACGGTTTTGAAATCGTAGGGCTGGTAAGTCGCAAGCCCGAAAGTCGAGATCGCCTTTCCAATGAATTGGGCGGTCTGCCAACTTTTGACGATTTTGAAAATGCATTAGCCGTTACAAAACCAAATGCGGTTTCCATAAACACCTATCCCGATACACATGCAAAATATATTAAGTCCGCTTTGAATTTTGGCGCCCATGTCTTTGTTGAAAAACCCTTAGCGCTTACCATTGAAGAAGCTGAAAGTTTAACGCAATTAGCAAAAGAAAAAAATAAGAAAATGGTGGTGGGCTATATTCTCAGGGTGCACCCTGCATGGACCAAATTTGTAGAAGTTGCTCGCAAACTAGGCAAACCTTTAGTCATGCGCATGAACCTGAACCAACAAAGTTCCGGCGATAAATGGTATACCCATAAACAATTGATGCAATCTATGTCTCCTATTGTTGACTGTGGGGTTCATTATGTTGATATTATGTGTTTGATGACCCAATCGGTCCCAATAAGTGTAAGTGCTATAGGAGCAAAGCTTTCGGATGAAATTGCCGATACCATGTACAATTATGGCCAGTTACAAGTACGTTTCAAAGACGGATCTGTGGGCTGGTACGAAGCAGGTTGGGGTCCCATGATGAGTGAAACGGCAGTTTTTATTAAGGATGTCATTGGGCCCAAAGGTTCCGTTTCAATTTCCGATGAAATAAAAGGCGATTCACAGGATATTGAGGGCCATACCAAAACAGGTGGTCTAAAACTGCATCATAGCTCATTGACAGATGCTGGGGAATTTGCAAAAAAAGATGAGTTTATCAGCATGGCCGATGAGCCCGATCATGATGGCTTGTGTCGGTTAGAGCAAGAATATTTTCTTAAGGCCATTTCAGATAATCTCGATTTGAGCAATCACCTTAGGGATGTTGTGAATAGCTTGCGCATTGTTTTGGCAGCGGATGAATCTTTCAGAACAGGTAAGACAGTTGAATTATAGGTGGGAAAATCAAGAGCCTGTTTTGAAATATGTGATTGAAATTTTTATAGGCTTTTTTTGATGCAAAACGAGGCATAATTTTCAAGCATAGCAGGGCTACGGTTTAAAATTTTAACGAAGTAATGCGCAAAAAGAGGCATAAAACGAAAATTGGCATATTACAAAACAGGCTCTAAGATTACTCCGGTAGTCTACTTTTCACCAATGCTATTTGGCCCATATGATTGGCCTCATGCTCCAAAATATGAAACCAAGCCCAGTGGTTATTCATGCTTTCCTCTATGGTTGCTGCAAACCACGCATCATCTTTGGTTTTAAGACCTGCCAGTGTTTTTTGCCGAACCTGATCCCATAGGTCTAAATAGTACTTTATGGGCTTTCCTTTTAATTTTTCCCTTGCTTCGCCACCCAAACCAGCGGCAATTCCCCAAAATTCCTTTTCATCATCAGTCCATATCCGTTCTTCCAAGGTTTCCACTTGATAGTAGGCTTCCGTGGCCACCAAATGCATGATTATTGCACCAATACTATTGGCCTTGTCGTCAAATAAGTAATCTGTTTCTATTTGGTTCAAATCACGGATATCTTCTGTAATTCTATCCTTTATTTCTTCCAACATATCCACCATTATACCAATTTGAGGCGTATATCCCTTTTCTGGTTTAATCTCGTACTGTGCATTCACGAATGAAACCGATAAACATAAAATTAATAGCACTACTAGTTTCTTTCTAGCTTCCATAATATTTAGATATAATAATAGGTTCTTTAATTGAAAATAGGCTTCTTAACTAAATAAATCAGGCCTTTGCCTTGCTGTTCAAAAATGCGTTTGGTTCTTAGATAGCGGTTCAGGTTGTATTCATCGTAGTTTTTGGAAGCCTTGTCCATGCTACTTATCCGTACCCTTCCTGAGGCATGAATGAATTCATTATCGCCGATCCACATGCCTACATGCACAACTTTTTCAGCCGTTGTATCTGTAGCTTTCCTGCCAAAGAACAATAGATCGCCTTCAATCAGATTATCAAAATTCTTTGTTGAGTCAATAGATTTTCCAGTGTGTACTTGCTGGGATGCATCTCGAGGAATGACCATTCCGTTTAAAAAGTATATGGTCTTGGTAAAGCCACTACAGTCAACTCCTTTGGTAGAAGTGCCTCCCCAGAGATAGGGCACACCTATCAAAGTTTTTCCTGTGGATACCAAAGTTTCAACAGTCGGGTTTAGATTATTTAACCAGACATCATAGGGTTCCGCCTCATCTTTACGAACATAGGCATTACGCCCATCAGGAAATCTTACAATATAGCTTTCGTCGGCATACTTTAAGATGGTCAGCATGTTCCCCGCAGTTAAATCGGAAACAATAGAAGTGTTTTCATAGGGACCTGAATAGGCATGCCCATAGGTTTGGGTATAAATGATTTTCTCATCACCGTCCCAATTTTCGGCTTTTTGTTCATCGGCCAATTCTATTCCTCCAGCGTCTACCCAGGCTAAATATTTGTCTGGGGTTTGTACATAGTACCAATTATCTTCCTGTTTATAAACTTTTACAATGGTTCCTAAAGTCGCCTGAGTTGCCAATTCAGAGGAATGGCTAGGATTGCTTCGCAAATTAGCTACCGAAATATTGATGATGGCCTTTGTTTTTTTTCCAAGATAATCTGCAGGCAACACTTGAATACTATCAACGAAGGCAATGCTATCAACCGCTAAACGGGTCTTTAAAGCCTTAACGGCCTCAGGAAGGTTAGTTTCACCTTTTAATATGTACTTATCGGTATTTTTTATCGCTGTCACATCAAATAGGGCCACTCTCTTATCAGGGGCATATTCTGCTTTAATTTCAGCCAGCTTAACCTGAATCGGCTCTTCTGGCCTGTTCGGATCTTCTTTACAACCTATTAAAAAAATGATGCTTAACGCAATTGCACAATTATGAAGTATTGATTTCATTTTAATCCTTTGTTTTTGTAAAAATACGGATATTCCGTCATCTCCTTTAAATCATCATGTTCAAGAGTGAGGTGATACCCGCCTGAAAACTTCGTCCTTTTTGATTAATTTCGCCTTGCATGAACAAATTAAAGGTCATAGAGCTTTTTGCGGGTGTTGGAGGGTTTCGTCTAGGTCTTGAAAATACCGGTAATTACGAGGTGGTATGGTCTAATCAATGGGAACCATCAACTAAGACCCAGCATGCCTCTATGGTTTATGAAACCCGTTTTGGTCCTCAAAATCATAGTAATAAAGATATTTCCGAAGTGCCAATAACAGATATCCCCGATGCAGATATATTGGTGGGCGGATTTCCTTGCCAAGACTACTCTGTTGCCACAACCTTACAGAACTCTAAAGGATTGATTGGGAAGAAAGGGGTTTTATGGTGGTCTATACATCGTATTCTATCGGAAAAAGTAAATCCCCCAAAATATTTAATCCTTGAAAACGTAGATCGCCTTTTAAAATCGCCATCTTCCCAACGAGGACGTGATTTTGCGATAATGCTCAAAAGTTTGGACGATTTGGGGTATGCAGTGGAATGGAGAGTCATCAATGCGGCCGATTATGGGATGCCACAACGCCGTAGACGTATATTTTTCTTGGGATATCATAAAACCACACCGCTATATAAATCCTTGAATACATCGAATAAAAAGGATTGGATTTGCGCAAAGGGGACTATTGCAAATGCTTTTCCCGTACAAAACACGCCGGAACAATATCACAGTTTCAATATTACAGGTAATTTGGTTGAAATTTCAGAACAATTTAACTTAGGGGAAAAACTATCACCTTTTGCAAATAGTGGTGTGTCTGTTAATGGGCAAGTGCACACAGCCAAAACAAGTCCAAATTATGCCGGACCAAGAACCGTACTTGCGGATATACTACAAAATGGGGAAGTAACTCCAGACTTTTTGATTCCAATTGAGGATTATCCTAAATGGGAGTATTTAAAAGGGGCCAAAAAAGAGGTGCGTACCGCTAAAAACGGTTTTGAATACAACTATAGTGAGGGTGGAATGATTTTCCCGGATGCGTTGGACAATGCCTCACGTACCATAATTACTGGGGAGGGTGGTAAAAGTCCGTCTAGGTTCAAGCATGTAGTACAAACGGCAAAAGGCTTGCGCCGATTAACCCCGGTTGAACTGGAACGTTTGAACATGTTCCCGGACAATCACACCTTATTGGAAGGTGTTTCAGATACTAAACGTGCTTTTTTTATGGGCAATGCCTTGGTCGTTGGAGTTGTAGCACAAATCGGAAGAGTGCTGTACAGTAAGATCAATAGCTAGGGTGCGGGCTTACAAAGTAGTTTTAAACTAGGCCTACGGAAAGAGCAGCAACTTTCGGAATTGCTGGAATCCATTTACCAAAAACACCTCAAGCATTACGATTTTGAGCGCTTCAATGTAATGAAAAGACAGCCCTAAGGCATTGATCTTGTATTAACCCGCCGCAGAACCCAAAATGAGTTCTTAATTGATGTAAAAACCCATTAATTTGATTCTAAGGCTCGATTTTTTGATTGAAAAATGGATTGCCAAGCGATTGGTCTAGGCAATTTTACAAACTGCTTGGTCTGTACAGAAAAAAATCAACGCTTCGTATTTCAATAAATATGTATTTCATCGATAAAGCAATACACGTTCGAAGGTATAGCGGCTTATTAAAGCCATATTACTGATTAAAAACCGACTAAATAGTCTGTTTGGCAAGATATTGTGTAGCAGCATATCTTAAAAGAATATTGTATCTTATCAGATATTTAGATACAATTGAGTTGTCCTAAATCCCATAATTATGAACTAAAAAGCCTAGGCTCTCAATGAGTAAGCAATAATTCTTCAATAGTGCCAACCAACCAAAGAACAAATGATCAAATTCTTCCGAAAAATTAGACAAATATTACTGACTGAAAAGAAAATTAAAAAAACTAACTATCCAATCGTTATGAATCATGCTACAAAATTCATGTTTACCTATCTGCTTCTCATCTTGTGTGGTTGTTCTGGTGGGCAAAGAACTTATGATGTCCTTATAAAAAATGGACAAATCTTCGATGGTTCTGGTGAGCCCGCTTTTATTGGCGACATCGGAATCAATTCCGATACCATCGCAGCTATTGGAGAACTCGATAATGCCAAAGGATTGCAAGAAATTGATGCCAAAGGATTAGCGGTAGCACCAGGCTTCATAAATATGTTGAGTTGGGCTACAGAATCTTTGATAGAAGATGGAAAATCCCAAAGTGATATTCGGCAGGGCGTCACTTTAGAGGTTTTTGGCGAAGGTTGGTCTATGGGACCATTGAATGAAGCATCTAAAAAAGCAATGCAAGGCATTTCTGACGGTAGCATCAAATACGATATTACGTGGAATACTTTGGATGAATATTTACAATTTCTTGAGAAGAAGGGCATATCACCCAATATAGCTTCATTTGTAGGAGCCACTACGCTGCGGATCAATACTGTGGGTTTCGAGGACAGGGCGCCTACAGCTAAAGAATTGGATTCAATGTGCCAGATGGTGCGACAAGCGATGGAGGAAGGTGCCCTGGGCATAGGTTCATCATTAATATATGCGCCGGCATTCTATTCGAGTACCGAAGAGCTTATTGCCCTTTGCAAAGTAGCTTCTGAATATGATGGCATGTACATTTCACATATGCGCAGTGAGGGTAACAAGCTCCTAGAAAGTTTAGACGAGCTTATTCGCATAGCTGATGAGGCTAAGATTAGGGCAGAGGTCTACCATCTAAAACAGGGAGGAAAGGACAATTGGCATAAACTCGACCAGGTTATTGCCAAAATAGATTCGGCCCGGAAAGCAGGGCATCATATTACCACAGACATGTACAATTATACGGCTGGGGCAACTGGTCTGGATGCCTCCATGCCCCCATGGGTTCAGGAAGGCGGCTATGAAAAATGGGCCGAAAGATTACAAGATCCCAAAATCCGAAAGCGATTGTTAAAAGAAATGACCACTCCCACTGACGAATGGGAAAGTTTGATGATGGGCACGGAATCATACGATGACATCATACTCATAGGATTTAAGAACGATAGTTTAAAACACCTCACAGGTAAATCGCTGGCTGAAGTGGCTAAAATGAGAAATACCTCCCCGGTGGAAACAGCAATGGATTTGGTGGTCCAAGATGGCAGCCGTGTGGGCACAGTTTATTTTTTAATGTCCGAGGAAAATGTAAAAAAGCAGATTAAACTGCCTTATATGAGCTTTGGTTCTGATGCAGAGTCTTCTGCCCCAGAAGGTGTGTTTTTGGAATCTAGTACACATCCTAGAGCCTATGGGAACGTTGCTCGCCTATTGGGAAAATACGTGCGTGAGGAAAAATTAATAGCATTGGAAGAAGCCATCTTTAAACTAACCACCTTGCCGGCTACAAATTTAAAAATCAAAAAACGAGGAGCCTTAAAAGAAGGCTATTTTGCAGATTTGGCCATTTTTAACCCCGAGACCATTCAAGACCATGCCACTTTTGAAAAGCCCATGCAATATGCCACAGGAATGCAACACGTCTTTGTAAACGGCAAACAGGTACTTAAAGATGGGGAACATACAGGCGCATTGCCCGGAAAAGTTGTAAGAGGGCCGGGATATAAAATGAAAAACTGAATTTTTTAACTATGAGAACATGTACGCTACTAGTTTTATTTCTGCTTTTTTCCTGTAAACCCTCGACAGAAAAAAAAGAAACAAGCTCCTCCAGGGATATTCATGACCAAGCTATTTTGGTAGATACCCATAATGATGTGCTTTTACAGATCATGGAAAAAGGTGTGGTTTTAGATCAGGACCAGAAAGGTGTATCGCATACAGATCTTCAACGCCTAAAAGAAGGTGGGGTTGATGTACAGTTCTTTTCCGTTTGGTGTGATGGTAATCAAGCCAACCCATTTGAATACGCCCTGGTCGAAATGGATTCTTTGGATGCTGTGGCTGATCGGAATCCAGATAAAATTGTACAAGTAGACAATACGCAAGAGGCCATGAATATTGTTGGTGAAAACAAAATTGCAGCATTTTTTGGTGTTGAAGGTGGGCATATGATAGAAGATGATTTGAGCAAATTGGATTCACTCTATAATCGAGGTACACGGTATATGACCCTTACTTGGAACAATTCTACTTCATGGGCTACAAGTGCTTCCGATGAAACTGTCGAGGATGGGGCTTTAAACTCAGAGGGCAAGAAAGGGCTGACAGACTTTGGAAAAGAAATAGTTCGTCGTATGAATGCGCTAGGTATGATGGTCGATATCAGCCATGTTGGCGAACAGACTTTTTGGGATGTTATTGAAACTACGAACAAACCAGTAATAGCCTCACATAGTTCGGTTCATGCTATTTGTCCTGTTCCCAGAAACTTGAAGGATAACCAAATTAGGGCTATAGCCAAAAATGGTGGCGTAGTACAGATTAATTTTTATGCTGGGTTCATTGATCCAAATTATGATAGAAAACGCAATGCCTTTATGCTCAAACATAAAATTGAAAATGATTCTTTAGTAAAAAATGGGGTCAACCTATACGTTGCTGAAGAAATTCTTTTTTCAAAGTATGTTGCCGAAGTACAATCATTTAGGCCAACATTAGATCAATTGGTAGAGCATATTACCTATGTTGTTGCTTTAGTAGGGGTAGATTATGTTGGGTTGGGTTCCGACTTTGACGGCATCCCTTTGGCCCCAATAGGTTTGGATGATGTAACCTCTTACCCTTTAATAACCGAAGCTTTGGTTGTCAAGGGATACAGTGCCGAGGAGATCCATAAAATTCTTGGCGGCAATCTACTACGAGTACTAAAAGCCAATGAGGTCTATTAATAAAATAGCAATATGAGAATACTTACTTTACTAGCACTAACCATCATTTTTTCCTGCAAAACATCCTCCGAGAAAAAAGAGGAACCCCAATCAACATCCCTTCATGTTTTGGAATCCCAGTTGGATTCCCTTTTCAACTCATATATAACACCTGATGATCCAGGCGCTGCGCTTATGGTCGCCTACGAAGGTGAAATGTTGGTTGGAAAAGGTTATGGGATTCGCGATTTGCAAAATAAAACACCTATCACAAAAAGCACCAACATGCGCATGGCTTCGGTAAGCAAACAATTCACCGACCTCAGTCTATTAACCTTAATGGATCAAGGAATGTTGTCGCTCAATGATACGGTTTATAAATTCTGGCCTTTTGAGGTGTTTAAAAACATTACGGTAACCCAACTAATCAATCATACATCAGGATTGGCAGACTATGAGGAAGCATTTATGACAGATTGGGATCGAAACAAAGTTGTTGAAAACAAGGACATATTGCATTGGTTGGGCACCAATCCCCCTCCCCGATTTAATCCCGGTGAAAAATGGGAATACTCGAATACCGCATATATTGTTTTGGCGCTTTTGACCGAAAAATTGAGTGGGCAGGATTTTGCAACCTATGCAAAGGAAGCTGTTTTTGAAAAAGCAGGCATGAAAAACACGAACTACTATACGCTGGCTCATCCTATTGACATTAATGAGCGATCCTTTTGTTATGAAAAGGACAGTTTGGTTGGTTGGAAAAAAGTCGACGGCTTTTTTATGAATGGTGTATTGGGCGATGGGGCGGTTTACACCAGCATCACAGATTACTTTGCATATGACCAGGCCCTACGAAACAGAACTATCCTTTCTGATTCATTACATCAAATGATATTTGAGCCTAGTTCCATGCCGTTACCTGACAAATCAAAGTATACATTTTCCTTTTTGAAAGGCGCTGAGGAAAAATATGGTATGGGTTGGTTTATAACTGATGATTTTGCCCTGCATACCGGCAGTTGGAACGGAACAAGGACCATTGTGGTTCGAAATAAAAATAAACCCTTGACCATCGCTATTTTTATGAATTCAGGAGAAGGGGAAACCAGATCTAAACTTATCGAAGGTACCTATAAACTGGTGGCTGACTTTTTGAAAAACTAAAATGAAAAAATGAAAAGTATAATCAAATATTTTCTTATCGCCCTCGTAGTAAAGGGATATTCATTAAATGCCCAGCAAGAAACAAATAACCAGAAGTTGGATGCCATGATTGTACAAGGCATAAAGGATTGGAAAGTTCCCGGACTGGCTGCAATTGTTGTTAAAGATGGGAAGGTGGTTTTTCAAAAAACCTATGGGGTCAAAAATGTACAGACCAAAGAACCCGTGAATGAAAACACCTTGTTTGCTATGGCCTCAACGACAAAGGCCATCGTTGCCCTGTCTCTTGGAATGTTGGTCGACGAAGGCAAGCTAAAGTGGGATGATAAGGTGGTTGAACACCTCCCATGTTTTAGGCTCTCCGACCCCTATATCACTGCCAACGCCCGTGTAAAGGATCTCCTGACACATAATCTGGGTATTGGCAATGCAGATTTGCTTTGGTTCATCGATAGCACATCTACCCGACAAACCCTTAAAAATTTTCAACATGCAAAAAAAGCATATCCGCTACGTGGGGGCTTCGTGTATCAAAACATTATGTATGTGGCTGCAGGAGAGGTCATAGGGGCGGTAAGTGGCAAGCACTGGACAGATTTTGTAAAGGAAAGGGTCTTTACGCCCTTGGAAATGAATCGTACACAAGCTAAAGCCATCAATATTCGTAAGGCGGGTAATTATGTGACCCCATACGATTACGACCCAGAAGAGGGAATTGTTAGGTTGCCTCATTCTTTTGCCGATCAAATTGGGGCTGCAGGGATGATTTGGTCTGCTCCCAAGGACATCAGCAATTATTTGACATTTTTGGTCAACGATGGGGTGTACAAAAATGATACCTTGGTGAAACCAGCGACCTTTAACTATCTATTTAAACCACACGCTTTACAGCCTGAAGGAGGCATGTACCCCACCACCGCCCTGACCAAGCCAAACTGGAATACCTACGGTCTCGGATGGTTTCAACAAGATTATCGCGGTTCAAAACTCGACTTTCATACAGGCAGCCTTGGCGGGTTGGTCGCAATTGCAGGAGTGGTGCATGATAAAAACATGGCTGTTTACGTATTTGCCAACCTAGACCATGCTGAATTGCGCCATGCCATTATGCTCAAGGCCATAGATTTATTTGTTTTCAATGATGATGGTCGCGATTGGCATGCAGAAGTTTTTGAGCTGTATAATGGGATTACTGAAAAAGATCTCGAAAAGCAAAAAAAGAAAGTTGATGAACGCGTAAATAACACAAAACCAAGCTTGCCGTTGAACGCCTATAACGGAGTATATACAAACAAGATGTTGGGAAAGGCGACGGTCACTCAAATTGGCGACAGTTTAGAAGTAAATTTCAATGCCCATATAACATATCGAGCCTCTCACTGGCACTACGATACTTTTATTACCAACAAAGACCCATCATCCGGTGGAAAATTTGAAGTTCGTTTTGATTTAGACAATAACGGAGAAGTAAAACAGCTTGATTTTATGGGGGAAGTATTCACAATAACAGAATGATGGTATGATTATATCCCTTAGAATATTTAGACATTACAATAAAACTATCAACACTATGCTCCGATGCTTTATTTCCAGTATTTTTTTCTTTTCTTTCTTGAGTTTTTTGCATGCACAAACACCTCAACAATCTTATTTTGAGTGGACAGAATTGCCCTTTAGTAAAGAAGAGTTGACACAGCGTCGTAGCAATTTAGTATCACAACTAAAAATCCAAAACAAAACAGGATTGGTGTTGATTCCCGCTAAAGACGGCTTCTCCTATGGGGAAACCTTTAGACAACTGGATGACTTTTATTATTTCACAGGTTTAGAATTACCAAACGCTATACTGGCTATTGAAATAGCTAATGGCAACACGATTGTATTCGCCCCAGAAATGGACCTGCGTTTTCATAGCAACTCACGGCCCAACGATTTCCCCGGCCGTCCCTTACTTAAGGACCCAGAAATAGCTGCCAAATCTGGACTCATATTAAATAACATTGATGATTTTTCTTCCTTTGTTTCTTCTAAAACCAGTACATCCATTTTGGTAAATAATGGTAGAGAAGGCAATATTGTTTTTGCTTCCACCGAATATATAGCGACACATTCACCTAATCAAGTATTAATGCAGGCCTTAAAGACCAAACACAATATTTCGATATTTGAAAACAGCTATAAAGCAATTGCAGAAGTACGCATGATAAAATCAGCGGCTGAAATTGAAATTATGAAAAAGGCTTCAAGCATTACTGTTAAGAGCATTAAAGAAGCGGCCAAAAGCATTCAACCAGGGATTGACGAACGTTATCTGGAAGGGGTTTTAGAAGGTCACTATAAAAAACTGGGTGCTCAGCGTTTGGCTTTTGGATCCATAATAAAATCAGGCCCAAATTCTTTATGGCCATGGCGTATTTTGGCAACACATTACAACAGAAGAAATCGCATTATGAAAGCTGGTGATTTAGTGGTTTTTGATGTAGGTTGTGAATACAATAACTACGTTAGTGACATTGGAAGAACGTTTCCCGTCTCTGGAAAATTCACCCCACGTCAAAGAGAGATTTTAACTATGGAAGTTGGTGTTGCCGATCAAATTATTGCCTATATAAAACCAGGAATTACATTTAAGGATATACGAAAGCTTACCGACAAAATTATTCCAGAAGATGCTAAAGAATATATGCAGGTTGGGTTATTCTTTGGTCATCATTTAGGGCTTTCAACAGGAGACCCGGATTTACCAGAAGCGGTTCTAAAACCAGGAATGATTTTTACTGTTGAACCTTGGTATTATAACCATGATGAACAACTATCAGTATTCACCGAAGATATTGTTTTAATAACCGAAAATGGATGTGAGGTATTAAGTAAAAACTTACCGAGAACTCCGGAAGCTTTGGAAGAATTAATGAAACAATAATACTTTAGATGTTTATTTAAAGTTGAGAAAGTAAAAATAATACAGCAACAATCATGATAATTGGACTTTTCTATATTCTTGTTCCTCTTTTTTTAATAGGAATGATTGCATTTAAGCGACAGCCAAATATTCTAATTTGGATACTTACAATTTTATCCTTTGGGTTCGTTTTAGTCTATTTATGGGCAACGGCTCGCTGGGAAATAGTCAGTATTTATTTTAGACCAATATTTTTAGTATTATACGTAATAGCTTGTGTGTTAAGCTTTAAGCGAATTAATAAGCCCAAAACCCCACCGAAGAAAATAGTAATGATATTTGCTATTGGACTTCATTTAATATTGATTGTATTTTTTTCAGGCCTGAATTGGTTTTCATTTAAAGGCTATATCCCACTAGAAAACGCGATTGATTTAGTTTCACCTTTTCGGAATGGAAAACAAATTGTATTACATGGTGGTGCAAGCCCATTTACCAATGGACACTTTCATGTTAAACCCCAAAATTATGCTCTCGACATTGTTGGGTTAAACAATCTGGGAATGCGTTCTGCCTCATTTGCTGGAGGTGCCAACCTTGATGATTATGTCATTTATGGAGAACCTGTTTATAGCCCATTGAATGGAATTGTTGTTGTTGCTGTTGACATATATGATGATCAAAATCCTCCAATGACAGATATTGAGCATTTAGCAGGAAACCATATTTTGATTGAAAGCGATGGTGTGGAAATACTCTTAGCACATCTTAAAAAAGGAAGTGTCATGGTTAAAGAAGGAGATACCGTGACTACAAACAGTATTCTTGGTCAGGTAGGTAATACAGGTAACACCAGCGAGCCCCATTTACACATGCATGTTGAGCGTGGGGGAGCTCCCAAAACAATCTTAAATGGCAAAGCTGTTCCGTTTACAATTGACAATCAATTTCTTGTAAGGGGTGATATTATAAAGTCGATTAATAAGAATGACGCCAACCGCTAATACCATATATGCGCTTAGTTGCAAATTACCAATGCGCCTTCTGTATGTAACGTGGTGTTCTATAAAATGAATATCTATAATTTTAATAGCGACGAATTTCCAAAACGTATAGCCTTGCATTCGATTACCTTTAGGCTACAGCGGAGCAGTCCTGTGGACGTTTTCCACAAAATATCATGGCCGAAGCGGTACCAGCAAGATGTTATAAAAATCGGATGGGAGTAAAATATGATGAAATAGGTGTTGATTATAATCTAACTCGAAAAGCCGACAAGTTTTTAACCGAGCAACTACTGTATCACCTAAATCCGAGAAAAGACGGTTATTATTTGGACATTGGCTGTGGGACGGGAAATTACACCAACGAATTTCAAAGAAAAGGTTATCAGTTCATAGGAATTGACCCATCAATTGCGATGTTGGAAAAAGCCAAATCCAAAAACCAATCGATTGAATGGAAAGTTGGAACCGCGGAAAAAACAGGATTAGCCGATAGCAGTTTTGACGGAGTAACTGGCTCTTTGACTATACATCATTGGACTGATTTAAATAAAGGAATTTCAGAGCTTGCCAGAGTTCTAAAACCCAATGGTCGAATTATCATTTTCACATCTACGCCAGAGCAAATGAAAGGTTATTGGCTCAACCATTACTTTCCGAAAATGTTGTCTGATTCCATAAATCAAATGCCAACTTTAGAAAGTATTGAAAGAGCAATGAAAGATGCTGGACTTCAGCTTTTAGGAACAGATAAGTATTTTGTTAAAATTAGTTTACAAGACCAATTTCTGTATTGCGGAAAACAAAATCCCGAATTGTATTTTGATGAGCAAATAAGAAAAGGTATTTCGTCATTCGCAGTATTGGCAAATCGGACGGAAGTACAACAAGGATTGAAACAGCTAAGAAAGGATATTGATAATGGAAAAATTCATGAAATTATAAAGCCCTATGAAAATGATCTAGGGGATTATTTATACGTCATCGGAAAAAACACAGCAGGTTAAAGCCTGTTTAAATAGTTGGAGTGATTTTCCTAAATGGAAATCCAACGCTTATTTACTATCTTAGTTCTCAACACTGCGAAACCAAAAACAAACAAGGTGAGCCTTAAAGAAACGCTCGGTAATCCAAAGGTTGCACCTCTCCCTTCGCTCCTATCTGGATTAAGGCAATAGTGAGCCAGCAAGGTTGAACCAATGCTAGCATTGGTTCAGTATAATTAATTAACTTAAAGAATAATTATGAATCCAATAATCAAGAATATTTTAGCTGTTATATTAGGGTGGTTAGGGGGTAGTGTTGTCAATATGGGGCTTATAAAAATTGGCCATAAGCTATTGCCTATAGCGGGTGTTGATCCTAATGACATGAATGCTTTGGTGGATGTGATGCCAACTTTAGAATTCAAGTACTTTATTTTTCCTTTTTTGGCCCACGCCTTAGGTACATTTTCCGGGGCGACTATTGCTGGTTTAATAGCAGCAAGCCATAAAATGAAATTCTCTTTGGCTATTGGTGGTTTGTTCCTGCTGGGAGGAATTATAGTGAACTACATGCTTCCTGGACCAACTTGGTTTGCGGTCGCGGACATCGTTGTCGCCTATATACCTATGGCCTGGCTTGGTGGAAAATTAGCGGGGAATATCTCAAGGAATAAATGAAATTGAGGTGAATTGAAAGACTATGGCATGCGAATAATATTTCTTATTATACCATTGCTTCTATTTGTTTTGGCCTGTAATACTGAAAAGAAAGAGATATCAGGCTTAGTTGACGATGGGGCAATAGCCGAAATTACCTTTGATAAAATAAAGTGGAGGGTTAAAGAAGGCTTGGACTATCCTTTTAGGGATCGAATGCTTAGTAGCATAGTTTACAATGATACAGTGAGAGCGCTAAATAAGGATGAAATTTTAGATCTCCTTGGAGGGCCAGACCGAAGAAATGATGGTTATCTATACTACATGATATCCCAAAGACGTCTAGGGTTTTGGCCTTTACATACCAAAACATTGGTTATAAAACTATCAGAGGATAGCACAATAGACTGGATCAAGATTCATGAATAGGAAAAACTGAAATATATTGAAATATAGCAGCGGTTGGCATTGGCTATAACCTGCCTTTGGCATGGCAGGCAGGTTCATTGTGGAATCTGAACACTAAACACCATAGTCCAAGCATAGGCATTCTAGGACAATTACTGCGAAGATTGTTAGGGGCGGGTTCGCTTTTAGACGTAATATTTACCTAATAAATGATGGTAATTCTATACCTTTTTCTAAGGGTATAAAATTTAGAAGTGCTTTTTGTGTTCTCTGGTATTTATAACTTTAATACGAATAACACATAAATCCCTGTTAATCAACATTTAAAATTTGTCTCCGTCAGATTTTTCAGCTATCTTTTGCCTATGATAAGTTTAGAGAAATTAGATAATAGTAATAAGGAATTTTTGGAGAAATCCATTCATCACTTGGAGGCTACTGGCTTTGAAAGTATAAAAGCTGATATTGATGGGTATGATACCCCAAAGTCATATCTTAAAAAAGGAAGTGATATAAAAATTACCCCAGATATAGTGGCCCTTAAAAATGGAATGAAGTATTTTTTTGAGATAAGCCTTAAATCAGAAAATCCACTGCTATTAAAATCAAAATGGTTGTTTTTGGATGCCTTGAGCCGATTGAAATCAAATAGATTCCGGATAATAACCACAAAAGGGCATTATAAGTTCACTGAAAATATGTTGGATGATATAAATCTGACCAATAAAACGCCTATTAGAATTTAGTTGCCTGCACGCTTTACTTTTTTAGCATCCCTATATGTGGAATACCATCCTCTAAATAGCCCTCGCCCACTTGTTTAAATCCAATGGAATTATAGAATTTCTTTAAATAAGCCTGAGCTGAAAGATGTATTTTAGTTTCGTTCAAATGTTCATGAACTGCTTTTATTGAGGCATTCATGATTTCATAACCATAGCCGTACTTGCGTTCTGAATTTTTCACAACTACCCTACCAATACTTGCTTCCTTAAAATAATCCCCAGGTTTGAAAATTCTGGCATAAGCAACTACTTTATTATTTTTAGATCCTATGATATGAAGTGCTTCTTGGTCTTTGCCATCCATATCCTGGTATGCGCAATCTTGTTCTACCACGAATACTTCAGCACGTAATTGTAGTATTCCATACAACTCGTCTATTGAAAGCGCTTCAAACTTTTTTACAATGATATTCATCTTTAGTCTTGAACTATAGTTTGTTTGACATCACACTTGCCGAATTCCGGTTGTATGTTTACGTGGTTTATTCCAAATTTATGATGCATTTCTTCTTCTATTCGATCCAATATAATATCAAATTCAGAAATCTTTATATCCTCTAAAAAATCTATATGCGCTTCAAGATGTACCTCATCTTCATTCAATTGCCAAATGTGTACATGATGTACATTTTTTATCGCGTCGATGTTACTAATAGTTTCTACAATTTTTTGAACCTGTATGGTATTGGGTGTAAAAAGCATCAGGACTTTGGTCGATTCTTTTAAAAGGTCATATCCCATATAAATAAGATATAAGGCAATAACAAGGGTCAATGCGGGGTCAACCCAATACATTTGATAAAATTTCATTAACAAACCACCTATTAAAACAGCAACGGAAGCCATCATATCGGTGAATAAATGCAAATATGCTGATTTCATGTTCATATTACGTTCGGCATCTTTTTTAAGTAATAAAACACTGAATCCGTTTGCCGCAATTCCCAAAAGAGATAACCATATGACCAAGTTCGATTCAATTTCCCTGGGCGCCATAAAACGTTCTATAGCCTCAATAATCAAAATAACTGCAACAATAATCAAGGTTGCGGCATTCACAAACGCAGCAATGATCTCTGCACGTTTATAACCAAAGGTTTTATTGCTTGATGCCTTCTTCCTTGAAAGAACCGTGGCTACATAACTAATAATAAGTGATAGTACATCACTAAAATTATGTAGTGCATCAGATAGTAAGGCTAAGCTTCCTGAAATTAATCCACCTATTACCTGGGAAATCGTAATAAGTATATTCAGTAAAATGGATATGATGAGATTCTTACCTTTTAGGTCAGTATGGGCATGTGAATGATCGTGGTTATGTGCCATATTCCAATTAGGAGGGCTGATAATGAATCTACTTTAAGTAAAAACTATAATACGTTGCTATGAACAAGCTATTTTTTCAATACGTCGTTCGTGTCTCCCACCCTCAAAATCAGTTTTTAGAAAAACCTTAACCATATCCAAAGCTTGTGGTAAAGAAATAAAACGAGCTGGTAAACTTAGTATATTTGCATCGTTATGTTCGCGTGCTAATTGTACGATTTCTTTATTCCAACATAAAGCACAACGTATCTTTTGATGTTTATTCGCGGTCATTGAAGCTCCGTTACCACTTCCACAGATGATAATTCCGTAATTAACTTTTCCCTCTTCTACATCCTTGGCAACAGGATGAACAAAATCTGGATAATCAACACTATCAGCACCATCGGTACCATAGTTACTAACCTCAATATTCATGGACCTTAAAAGACCAATTATAGCCAATTTGTATTCTGTTCCCGCGTGATCGTTACCTATTGCTATTTTCATTATTGAAAGGGTGTGTTTACTACAAATGTACAAATACATTGTTATTCACAACAAATGGAAAATAAAGACGTTAATTGTTTAGAATGTAATTAAATACATTGTTATTAACTTACCAATACCACCTGTTAACTTGTTTATAAATAACCTATAAAAAGGTGTATTTAAATTTTGTTTTTAATCTTCAGTTTTGTCATACGAAACAATTGGGTAAGAAAAGAATTTACTTCTCATATAATAACATAAAGATATTAAGTTAAATCTTTACATAGTTAACAAAAAATCAATCTTAACTTATTAATAAATTTGTGTTGAAATAGGTTATCAATAGTGGTTGATAACAATATAAAAGACTGATTCTTAACATAAATAATAACTGATAAGATGTCGATAAACTATTAAAGTAATCCAAAAGTATTTTTAATAGATTTTTTATACCAACTATTAACATACCATCATATACACCATTTTGTTTTTTAAATTATAAAAGAAAAATATAATATATGTTATATATGTTGATAACATATTTAAACGTAAAATAAACAGTAAGGAAAATTAACAGAATATAGGTAATGGATTATAATTTGTAATTTTCCGCCCAAATAAAATTTTTAATGTCAAAAAAAGAGAAGAAAGCGAGAAACCATAGAACAAACGAAATCACAAAAGGAATCTTCACTGTACTTGAAAAAGAACCAAAAAAAAGCTTTACATATAAACAAATTGCCTCAAGAATGGGCATAGTAGACGCTAACGACCGCAATCAATTAATAAAAAAACTTACTCAACTCAAAGAATCCAAGAGAATTTTAGAGGAAACCAGAGGACATTTTAGAGTTGTTGCATCTACCAAAACCTACCATACAGGAACTGTTGATATTACCGGAAGAGGAAATGCCTATATAGTTATTGAGGGAATGGAAGATGATGTATTTGTTCCGTTTAATAAACTAAAAAAGGCTTTTCATAAGGATACCGTTGAGGTATACATTTTTCCAAGAAGAAACGGGAAGAAATTAGAGGGAGAAATAACCAGGGTCATAGAAAGAAAAAAGACTGCTTTCGTGGGTATTGTTGATATGCAAAAGACATTCGCTTTTGTGAAACTATCTGACTTTAGAATGTACACAGATATTTTTGTTCCAAAGGATAAGATTAAGGGAGCTGAAGATGGTGATAAAGTGGTTGTTGAAATTACGGAATGGCCAGATAAAGCAAGTTCTCCTCTTGGTGCTATTACGAGTATTTTAGGTAAACCTGGGGAGCACCATACAGAGATACATTCCATTTTAGCCGAATATGGGCTACCTTATGAATTTCCCATTGAAGTTGAGCAGTATGCCGATACATTGGATACTTCAATAAAAGCCGAGGAAATAGCTAAAAGAAGGGATTTGAGAGAGGTACTAACATTTACCATTGACCCTAAGGATGCCAAGGATTTTGATGATGCCCTTTCTTTTAAAATTCTTGAAAATGGCCATTATGAAATAGGAATACATATTGCCGATGTTTCGCATTACCTTAAACCGGATACTATTTTGGATGATGAGGCCTATAATAGGGCAACTTCAGTTTATCTTGTAGATAGGGTTGTTCCTATGTTACCTGAAGTTTTATCAAACAATGCATGTTCGTTGAGGCCCAATGAGGAAAAATATACTTTTTCAGCAATTTTTGAGCTGGATGATAAAGCTATTATAAAGAATCAATGGTTTGGTAGAACGGTTATAGATTCAAATGAACGATTTACTTATGAAGAGGCCCAGTATATCATCGAAAACAATAACGGTAATATTCCTGAAGAAATTTCCATTAGAGAGGGTGCTTATTCCGTTTCTAATGAGGTTGTAAAGGCTACTATAACTTTGGATAAGTTAGCTAAAATAATGCGTTTGAAAAGAATGCAGCAGGGTGCTATTTCATTTGATAAAGTCGAAGTAAGATTTAATTTAGACCAAAATAGTGAACCTCAAAGTGTTTATTTCAAAGAAGCTAAGGATGCTAATAAATTAATTGAGGAATTTATGCTCCTTGCGAATAGAAAAGTGGCTGAATTCATTGGTAAACAAAAACCAAAGAAAACATTTATTTATCGAATTCATGATGATCCCAATGAAGATAAATTAATAGCTTTAAATGGAATTATTTCAAGATTCGGGCACAAACTTGACTTTAGGGATAAAAAATCCATCAGTGCTTCTTTAAATCAGCTTCTCGAAGATGTTAAGGGACAAAAAGAACAGAATTTAGTAGATACGTTGGCAATCCGCAGTATGAGTAAAGCTATTTACACCACTGATAATATTGGTCATTATGGTTTGGCTTTTGATTATTACTCGCATTTTACCTCACCCATACGCCGTTATCCTGATGTTATGGTACATAGATTACTACAGCATTATTTAGATAGTGGTAAATCACCTAAAGAAGAAATTTATGAGGATAAGTGCAAACATTCCTCTGATATGGAAAGTTTAGCGGCTAATGCCGAACGCGATTCCATAAAATATATGCAGATAAAATTCATGCAAGACCATCAGGATAGGGAGTTTGTAGGAGTTATCTCTGGGGTGACCGAATGGGGTATTTACGTAGAAATCATCGAAAATAAGTGCGAAGGCATGGTCAGGATACGGGATATAAAAGGCGATTATTATATCTTTGATGAAAAACAGTACGCTATTATTGGTGAACGGACCAAAAAAACATATCAATTGGGTGATGAGGTCATTGTTATGGTAAAAAGTACGGACCTAGTAAAACGCCATCTAGACTTTTCACTCATCGGAAAGAACGAATAAAAACGTTTTTTGGAATAGATTTTGTTTAAGTTAGTAAGAAAATACCTAAAAACTAAAACAATGAAAAATTTGGTTTGGCTTGCGGTGCTCTTGTTTATCTTTCAAACAACTAAAGCGCAAGATGAAAAAACTACACATGACCTACAACCATTTTCAGAAATAAAGGCTTTTGATGGTTTATCCATTAATTTAATAAAAGCTTCTGAAAACAAGGCGGTGATAACTGGTGCAAACACAAAGAACGTTGCCATTGTAAACAATGATGGGGTTTTAAAAATACGAATGCAAGTCACTAAATTATTTAGTGGCTACAGAACATTCATTGATGTTTATTATACCGATAAATTAGTGGTCATCGATGTTAATGAAGATGCGAGAATAACTTCAAAAGAGGCCATTAAACAAGATGTGCTTGAACTTAAGGCACAAGAAGGTGGTGAATTGGTAATAAATGCGGAAGTTGAGCAATTATTGATCAAAACTGTGACAGGTGGCGTCATACAGACTACCGGTACTGCTGATTTACAGGATGTAGCCATCAACACAGGTGGTATTTATGAGGGAAAAGAATTGATTACCAAGTTTTCTACCATAAACGTCAATGCTGGCTCCAAAGCGGAAATTTACGCTACCAATTATGTAAAGGCCACTGTAAAAGCGGGCGGCGAGGTATTGGTTTATGGTAATCCTGAAAAAATGGACGAAAAAACAGTATTTGGCGGTATTATTACTCGAATGTAACCCTTACAGATGTTAGACGATATTCAGGCGGCGATTCCATTGGGCTTTTTTTTGAGCTTTATGATTGGGCCTGTTTTTTTTGTACTGTTGGAAACCAGTGCTGTCAAAGGATTTAGAGCTGCTTTGGTTTTTGACCTCGGAGTTATTTTTGCCGATATTCTATTTCTCGTAGTGGCATATTTCAGTAGTTTTCAATTGTTGGAAAACTTAAGCAACCAACCAGGACTTTATGTTTTTGGTGGCGTTATTCTATTAGTTTACGGAATCACCACTTATTTCAAAACCGAGATTAAGAAAGACAAGCCGGCCTTACGAACGAAAAAGAGTGACTATCTAAGTCTATTTGTAAAAGGATTTTTATTGAATTTTATCAATATTGGCGTCCTCGTATTTTGGTTGGGGATAATTATTGTTGTTGGTCCAAGTTTAGACAATGACCCCAATCGAATTATTGTTTTCTTTTCAACCATGCTTGGCGCTTATTTAGCAACGGACATTTTCAAGATATTGTTGGCAAAACAACTAAAAAGAAAGCTTACTTATAAGCGAATATCCCGAATTAAAAAAGGATTGGGCATTATATTGATGATATGTGGTCTGGTACTAATTATTAAGGGTTTCTTACCAAAGGATAAATTCAATATTGAAAAAGGGATTGAAAAGATTGAAAAGATCAGGGAATAGGCAGGAACAAAAAACCTCCTTAAGTCTTAAGGAGGTTTTTAGAGGCATCGAGGGGATTCGAACCACTGTATAAGCCTTTGCGGGGCTTAGCCTAACCACTCGGCCACAATGCCATTTCTTGATGCAAAATGTAGCACCTTATTCTTAAGTTTCAACAAAACCCCCTTAAGTCTTAAGGAGGTTTTTGAGGCATCGAGCGGATTCGAACCGCTGTACAAGCTTTTGCAGAGCTGCGCCTAGCCACTCGGCCACGATGCCATTTCGCGGTGCAAATGTAGCACCTTATTCTTAGGTTTCAAAAATATTGGTCATGATCTTTTTGAACTTAAAACTACGGTCACCATTTCTACATCCCCACCAATCGGGGGGTTTATTTTCGAGACGGAAACCTTTATTTTATCAACTGTTTTCAATTCCAGGAAAACACGGTCAATGATCCTTTTTGCAACATGTTCAAGCAATTTGGATGGAATGTTCATTTCATCCTTTACAATTTGGTTTATAAGAACGTAATCCACCGTATCCTCAAGATTGTCAGAGATTGAAGCTTTTTCGAGATTTGTTCTCAATGAGATGTCTACGCGATATTCACTGCCAATTATACTTTCTTCGGCCAAACAACCATGATGGGCATGTGCCCTGATATTCGTGACTTTAATTATTCCCATTATGTAATAAAACGTTTCCGCAAACTTAGGTCAAACCAATGAGAAATTAATAAGTACATCTACAATTACTGATCCCTTGGAAAAGATCTACACCTAAAGTAACCACATGGGTACCGGTACTATACCCTAAAATCTCATTTAAAATTATCTGATATGAATATCCGAAATAAAAATTGTTTTTCTTAAGCCCAACAATTGGGGCAATATAAAGGGGATCACCAACTTGATCATTCAAGAAACGATACGTGGCACCAACATAATAGTAATCTTCGAAATCATACCATCTAAACTTAACATTCAAATCGGTAACGGATCTTCCATCACTTTCAAAAAGTTGGAAAAAAATAGAGGGTTCTATCTCCATTTTACTATTCTTGTTTTTAGTATATCGATATCCGGTATATGCATAGTAATTACGCAACGTATTGGGTTCAAAAACAGGGTTGAATTTGGTTAGATCTTTATCCAACAAGTTGGATGCGTTCAAACTAAAATAAAACTTGTCATAACGGTACATGACCCCAACATCGAAGTTATGGTTTGTTGTGGCGCGGTCATCAGTAACACTTGGGTCAAGTGCATCAAAATTCTCTATATCTATTCTAAATTGATTAAAGTTGTACGAAAGTCCAAATGAAAGAAATTCGTCATCATACCTATCCAATGTCAAATGGTGTGCAAAAGACAACCTTGCCCCTCGTTGTTTTGTTTCGCCATTGCTATCGTTGTACATTAATGCGCCTATTCCAGATCTTTCCCCTATACGCATATCAGCAGCCAAAGATTGCGTATCTGGGGCATCTTTGATTCCCACCCATTGTGTAAGTCCGTTCACACGAATTTTCACGTGATCACCAATACCCGCATAGGTCGGCGACATTACAAATGGGTTGTCTGCCAAGTACTGTGAAAGCTGGGGTATGGTAAGTTCCTGGCCTTTTACGGCCAAAACACCAATGAGTAGCAGAAATATCAGTAATTTATTACGCATTATTGTGTTAGGTTAAGTTTAGCGATATAGGGTAAAATGTCCAACAAACTCTCGATCATCTCGGTCTGCCCTTAGTTTAATAACGTACCAGTAATCGCCGGTTGGTAGTTCGGCACCATGGTAAATACCATCCCATCCGTTACTATTGACTACATTGTCTTCAACTACTCTACCATAACGATCATAAATTTTAATTAGTATTTCTGGGAATGCTTCTAAATTCCTAGGCATCCAAGTATCATTTTGACCATCACCATCAGGGGTAAAGAAATTAGGTATTTCAATATCAATGAATTCCATTTCTATAGTGGCAATAACTTCACAACCGTTTTCATCAACCACTCTAACTTCATAGTTATCAGTTCTATAGATGGTATAAGTATTGTCCGGACCGTTGTTTTCATCGTCGAAATAGAAAGTATATTCACCTCTTCCGCCAGTTGCAATAGCAGTTATTTCATTGATGTTGATATTCTGCAATTCCAATGTTAAAGGTTCAAATCCTAATACTTCAAAGTCCACGGTGTTTATACATCCATTGGCATGTGCGATTGTAACCGAGTGCATACCTGGGGTCATATTTCTAAAGTCAGAAGTCAGTTGCATATCTGATGGATCCGTAGAATCCAAAGCATACATTACAGAACCAAGTATAGAAGGGTCTTCCATAATGACATTTAGATAGTTGGTGGGTAAATCACCAGTACATTCATAAATAGGTTCGGCGGTTGCGACTAAATTTACACCTGGAGCTACTTCAATAATCGTATTGGTTTCACATCCTTGGGCATCTATTACAAATAATAGATAACTGCCTGCGGCTAGATCTGTGAAATCTACCCTATCTTGAACATAATCTGATTTATCGTTCAGACTGGTGCTGTATGGTGCAGTACCCCCAGTAATAGAGGCTGTAATGGTACCGTTTTCCTCACCTATACAAATCTCAGGTGTAGAGGTAGCGGAAAGGTTTAAAGGTTCAGGTTGAACTAAAGTATATTCCAACAATTCAAAACATCCGTTCATATCCTGTGCAATGACAGTATAATCTCCAGGTGCCAGATCAGTAAATGTATTAACCGTATCAAATTGGTTAAGATTTGGTGATATTGCATATTGATATCCACCGGATCCTCCAGAAAGAGTGATGGTTATACTACCATTATCGTTGCCAAAACAACTAATGTTCACAACATCCTCAGTATAAGTCAAAGGTGTTGGTTCCGTAATTATCACTTCTTCGGCAGGTGCTGTACAATCTTCACTAAACACGTTTACGTAATATGTGCCGGCAGCAAGACCGGTGAACTCACCTAAACTTTGTGGGCCCGCAATACGTGTTGCAAGGGTTAAAGCGGCATCAGTATATAATTCATACTGATAATTACCCAAACCACCCACAGCACTTGCATATATTATTGCGGTAGCATCACCATTACAGTTTATTATAGCCGCAGTAGTATCAAGGTTCAACAGAAGAGGAACGATTGGATTTTCAGTAATTGAGTTCGAACGAACCGAAGCACAAGAACTACCTAAGTCCCTAACATAGTATTGGTGTGATCCTGCACCCAAAACACCACTTTCTGGCAATGGCATTGGGTTACTGGTCATGGGGCTAAAAGTTATATTGTCTAAACTATATTCATAAGAACCACTACCACCTGTCGCGCTAAGCTCAAATTCCACACCAGTTGCACAGGTCAAAGGATCTGTACGAATCAAAGTGGCTTCAATTAGAGTTGGTTCTGTAATGGTAACCTGATTGGTTTCCACATCACAATTCCATCCGTCAGAAACTGTAATACTATAGATTCCCGCTCCAAGACCTGTAAAATCCGGACTGCTTTGCTGTCCTGAGGTAAAGTCAATAGTAGCACCCAAGACATCATAATAATTCAATTGATATTCATAAGAACCACTACCATTAACCACGTTGATCGCGGATACGTTTCCGTTGGTATCACCATAACAGCTTAAGGCAGTATTTAAAGGAATAGCATTTGCCGTGACCGCAATTGGCATAACCAAAAGGTTTGGATAGTTGTTCGTGATGGAACATCCTCCCGCGTCAACAATAGTAACGCTATAGTCACCTGCTGATAACCCAGTAAGTACCAAGGCCGTTACATCAATTTCTGTGTCATATACCTCAGCTGTTGTCGTGTTGGTCAAGGTAATATCATAAGGCGCATAACCACCTGTTGGATTAACTCTAATCTCTCCTTGATCATTAGTACAATAGACCTCACCAAGTACTGTCGTTAACTCGGCTAAAGGCATATCAGGAGACAATATGGTGACCATATTGGTATCATCCATACAGAATGGTACGGCGGTTTCGGTAACCCCAACATAATAGTTACCGCCAGATAATCCAGATATTGATCTTGGATTTATACTGGTATCGGTATTAACAACTGCGCCAATGGGGTTATCGGCACTATCGAATACTTGATAATCATAAGTTCCTGTATAACCACTGATGGTGATTTCCATAGAACCGTTTCCGTCACCAAAACAAATCACAGGGTCAACCGCAACCGCAGTTACTTCTATTAAATCAAATGGTGCGATTTCGTATGGTAAGGTATCTACATAACAACCTGTTGTTGTGTCGGTTATTCTAAAGGTATAACTGCCAACAGCGGTTAGATCAAATTCGGTGGTTGTATTCAGTGCTGTTGGCACTTCGATGCCATTAGGATTTCCTATTGGTAGCAATTCGTAAGTGTATGCGTTCGCAGGATTTCCGTCATCAGTTACTGTAATCATAACCTCTTCTGGACCAGTACATGAAATTGCCGTATTTTGATTAACAACAACAGTAAATGTATTCAATGGATCAATGGTTACGCTTGTTGTGTCTGTACAACCATTGTCATCCATTACGGTCACAGTAATATTCTGTACTAGACCAGTATCCAGAACATTGAAAGTGTTTGAGGTAAAGAAATTAGTTCCATTAATACTATATGTATATGGAGCAGTGCCATCCGTTCCTACAGCGGTAATTACCGCATTGGACACTGTATTATTTGGATTACAGGCAAAACTGGTAGCTGAGGCGGTTACATCAACTGTAACAGGCTCAGTAATGATAACTGTTTGCGTATCCAAACATCCTCTATCTGAAGTCACTGTAATATCATAGGTTCCTTGTACCAATCCAGTGAACAAGTTACTGGTCTGTACGGTTGGAGGATTCGTTCCGTCGTTCAAGGTATAAGTGTAAGGCGGGTTGTCGTTTGAAACATCAAGAATCACTTCGATTGACCCATCAGCTCCGCCAAAACAGGAAACATCTTCTTTGGCCCATGTAAACACAACCGGAGTTGGTGTTTCAAGGGTTATAGGTGCTTGTGCATCACAACCTGAACCACTTGTATCATAGACAAAGGCAGTATAGGTTCCAGGGGCATGGCCGCTGAACACATTTGACGCCTGGCGCAAACCACCTGTTACACTGATATTGGCACTGTCGAACAAGTCATATTCGTAATTTCCTGCACCAGCACCTCCAATGGCGGTAACTGTAATTACCCCATCGTTAAGAGCACAACTAGGTTGAGTCGTGGCGATTGCTGTTAAGCCAAGTGGCGGTAGAATAACAATGGTATCAGTAGCTGTACATCCGTTGGCATCACGCACTGTAACCGTATAGTTTCCTGGAGCAGACACTGTAATTGTAGTACTGGTCTGGTAGCCATTACCAACACTGTATTCAAGGGGTGCAACACCCGTACCCACTACATCAAAAGTATAGGATGTTCCAATAGAGGTACATTGGTCGGCTGCATAGGCTGGAGCCGTTACTGTAGGTAATGGATCCTCATTTACGATTATGGTAATAAAGGTGCTACAACCTCTAGAATCCTGTACATATAAATCATAATCTGCAGGATAAGTTGCCGGTGATAAGACTGCACTAGCGCTTGTAGTGTATAATCCCGTTGGGGAAGTTGTTGTTGGTACAAACGCATAGGTATATCCAGGAGTTCCTCCGTTAGCTTGAACACTAACCTGAGCGCCAATATTACAATTAGCATTAATATTGCTTACCGCTATTAAACTTACTGCTGCATCTGGCGACTCTATTGTGATTGTATTTGAAATATCATCACAGAATGGCGTATCTGTTGCAATAACCTCTACATAATAATTTCCTGCAGGAAGTCCGGTTAAGGTCCTTGGATTGACAGATGTATCTGTAGTTACGACTCCACCAATTGCAGTTGCGGTATTATCGAATATTTGATACGTATAATTTCCTAAATAATTGTTTACTTCAATACTCATTTGTCCATCAGTGTCCCCGAAACAAGTCACTGGCGCAACAGAAGCCGCAATTACTTCGATTAGATCATAAGGCGCTATAGTATAAGGCAATGTTGTAAAGTAACATCCCGTTACATTGTCGGTTACCCTAAAAGTGTAATCTCCAGGCGCGATTAACGTAAAGTCGGCCGTCTGGCTCACCAAGCTCTGGTTTGGACCACTTGGCAATAGTTCGTAAGTGAAATCCCCTGAACCTCCTGTGACCGTCACGCGAGCAACTTCAGGATTGGCACATGTGATTGCCGTAATCTGAGAAACTGTTACATCGGTAATTGTAGGCAATGGATTGATAATAACCAGGGCTGTATCCATACAACCATTATTATCCCTCACAGTTGCAGTAATATTTTGAACTACTCCCGTATCAATAATATCGAAGGTATTTGTAGTAAAGAAATTTGTCCCGTCGATGCTATATGTATACGGAGCCGTTCCTGTTGTTGGTATATCAATAGTAAGAACGGATACATTTACCGTATTATCCGGAGCACAGGCAAAATCTGTAGCACTGGCAGTAGCCACTAATTGGGATGGCTCTATAATAATTATAGTATCGGCACCTACACAACCCCTTTCTGAGGTTACAGTAATGGCATATGTTCCAGAATTTAGTCCAGAAAAAATACCAGTACTATTGGTGATAGCTGGATCCACACCATTATCAATGGTGTACGTATATGGTGGATTATCGTTTACCCCTACTGCTGGTGTTACCAAACTTACGGTAATAGTACCATTGGCATCACCAAAACAGCTGATATCTGTTTTTTGGGTGGTGTTAAGGGTTACCGGTGTAGGCTCTTCCAAAGTAAGTGCTACGGTTTTAAAACAGTTTGATGGCGCACCCAATGTATTATCAGTAACGCGAACTACATAATCCCCGAAAGGAACCGCTGTAAATTGGTTGGCTGTCGGAGCAATTCCTGATGGCGTTGTTCCATCACCTAAGAATAAGGCTACTGTATTCGCGCCGGAACCACCTGATACTGTGAATTCTATAACACCGTCGTTCATACCACAGCTTGGTTGTGTCAGCACTTCTGCTTCCAATAAAATCTCTGGGGTAATAACAATATTTTCCAATTCGTTACACCCGTTGGCATCCCTCACTTCAATATCATAGGAACCTGCGCTTAAGCCATTATAGGTATAAGGGAAACCAGAAATAGACTGAAACGCACCGCCATTCAAGCTTAAACTATATGGGGCAACGCCAGTATTGATGGCATCTAGTGAAACAGTTATCGCAAAATTACCTTCAACGGCACATGCATCTACTAGGGTCAACGAAATGTCTGGTGTGGTATCCAAGCTAATCGTAATATCCAGAACTGGTGAAATACAACCATTTACATCCCTGGCATATACATCCCATAAAAGGCTTGTGGCTGGATTCAGATTTAAGGTTTCGTCTTCTGTAAATTCACCTGGAAGTGTTGGCGCTGGACTACCATCTACCAAAACGGCATAGGTATATCCGGCAGTACCCCCACTGGCCTGGACTACGACAATGGCATCATCGTTACAGTTTGCGGCAATATTGCTTATCTCAACCAATGCCATTGCTTCAGGAGCATCTATAGTTATAGTGTTGGATATATCAGAACATTGTGGGAAAGCCGTCTCCGTTACACTAACGGTATAACTACCGCCCGGCAATGTTTGTGGAATTACAAAATTATAGGGATCCGATGTTGCGTTATCACTACCAGAAGCACCAACAACGGGAGTTCCTGTATTGTCCAATACTTGGTAATCAAATGTTCCTGTGTATCCTGAAATATCTATCTGTAACTGACCGTCTGTACTATAACTACAAGTAGCATCAGTTACTAAGGAAGCCACAACATTGATCAATTCATAAGGATTAACAGTATGTGTAATATCCTCAAAACATGATGTGTCCGTATCGGTTACCCTTATGGTATAATCACCAGGTACGGTAAAGCTAAAATTACCATTGGCTTGTGGCGTTCCGCTTGGCAATAATTGGAAACTCAAGTTTGCCGGAGGAGTTCCAGAAGAACCAGTTACATCGACGGTTATGGTTTCCAAATTAGTGATACAATCTATAGGAACAATATTGATGACATTCAATGACATCACGTTGAGTGGGTCAATGGTCTGATTAAACTGTGCCATTGCACAACCATTGCTATCTCGCACATCAATAGTAAAAGTTCCTGAAACTGAAGTTGTATAGGTATATACATTGCTATCAGCTCCTCCGCCTACAACATAACTTCCACTATCGATACTAAAATAGTATGGTCCAGTACCCGTGGTAGGGTCTGCTGTAACGGTTAAAGAAGCTGTATTGACCGCGCCCGAAATCGCATTACAACTAAAATCGGTAACGTTGGTTACGCTGGCGATCAGGTCTAAAGGCTGATCAATTGTAATATCCTCTGTATCATCACAATTTCTTCCAGAAATAACACGTACCCTATAAAAATCCCCGGCAGGAAGAGCTCCAAGCCCTGAGAATAATGGGTTGGTCTGTGCTGCTACAAACAAGGTAGGCACGCCTCCGCTTACAGTATAAAGTTCATAGGTATATGGTGGGTTTACAGCAGTAGCTGGACTTAAGTTTGCCAATATACTTCCATTGGTATCACCAAAACATTCTAAATGAACCACAGTTGATGGGTCAAGAACAGGAACAACAGCAGATTCCAAGGTTACGGTCGTATTTGTTGTACATAAAGTCGTCGTATCGGTCATTCGTACGATAAACGTTCCGCCTGGTACATTTTCCAATTGTCCGGCACCTGCATTATATGTTACTCCAGCTACTAGTATAGTGCCGCCGGGACTGTCATAAAGTTCAAAGTTATAATTACCTGATCCTCCAATTCCCGAAACATCTATTATACCATCGTTCACTGAACAACCGGGTTGTGCATTAATTGCAACTCCTGCGCCAATTGGATCGGTAATAACAGTATTTTGAACTCCGTTACCACATCCATTAGCATCGATTACCTCTATTGTATGGGCACCCGACGATAAACCATTGACAGTTACGGTATCCCCTATATTTGTCAAAGTTG
>RCNC010000115.1_pt1 | contig 42458 bp, 27 predicted proteins | sample 2041301 | NCBI WGS metagenome assembly RCNC01 (sample SAMN09708231, study PRJNA481090) | Marine sediment metagenome, whole genome shotgun sequencing project. | biome: marine sediment; feature: ocean; material: sediment; isolation source: Sewage treatment plant 13A marine sediment (STP13A) ...
AAACGATCAAACTGTATCCCAAATATTATAAATCAGGACTTGCTATTATTAATTGCTGTCAAAATATGAAGAATAGAATATCAATTTCATTTGTCATAATTATCATTCTAATATGGGGGATGTTTGCTTGTGTCCAGAAAAGGAGTAAATCCATGACAGTAGAATTCGGAGGTATGCAGCTTTTTTCTAATACCCCTGTTTCGGTTGTATTTAGACTGGGTGAAAGTCAAATGATTTCTGCTAAAGATGGGCGGCTTGGACTTGTAGGTGAGCAGGTGGGAAATGGAAAAGCAAATATCATTCCCATGCAACTGAAGCGTATTGATGAGGATGGAAATGCAGTTATGGTGTTTATATTTCGGGAAGGAAGTGATGTGAATCTAAAATATGAATTAGTTGAAACTGAAGTTCCAGATGATAATATTATGCTTACAAAAATGGATTCAGAAACCAGACAAATGGAGATTGAAGAGAGTGGTAAGAAGGTTTTGCAGTATAATTATCAAACTGTATATGATGAAGATGTTGTCCGGTCAAGAAATGAGATGTTGGAGGAGCATATAAGATCAGAAAAAGATACGTTTATTACCACAAGCATATATGCTGTGCCACGGAGTGATTATATACATCCATTATTTGGATTTGAAGGTGAAATGTTAACCAGAGATTGGCCTGACGGAGGACATCCTCACCATCGTGCTATTTTCTGGGCCTGGCCTGAAGTTACCTATGGGTCTGAGATTGGTGATATATATGCTTTACAAAGAATATTTGCCCGACCGACAGGCAATATTGAATCTACAAGTGGCCAGGTTTTTGCCCAGATAGAAGCAGAAAACTTATGGATGTGGGAAGATTCGATAGCTATTGTAAAGGAACTTGCTACAATAAGAGTTTATAGTGCATCATCCACAGAGAGAATAATTGATTTAATCATAAGACTTGATGCACTCAAAGATAGTATTAGTATTGCCACCCGTAATACCGATAGTTATGGAGGATTAAATTTGAGGATGATGACTCCTGAAGATCAGGTTATATCATATTTTACTGATAAGGCAGATGTTAATCCAGTGCGTGCCTGGTCAGATTTCAGTGGGGTTTTTGTTGGCAATGATCAGCCATCAGGATTAATGGTTTTGCAGCACAAAGATAACCCAGAATATCCAGGTAAATGGGTTGAGTATCCGAATCTGGCCTGGGTCCAACCCACATTTCCAACACCTAAAACCAGGTACTCTTTAAGTACCCGGGAACCACTTGTATTACGGTACCGATTACTGGTACATAAGGGAGGAAAACCAGATGCAGAAATCTCTATGAAAAAATGGGATGCATATCATATAGACGAAATTATTCCAGTCGTTTTTAACAGATCTTCAAAATAATAAAGCCAGAGGCATAATATTATCTTTTCTGAAAATATAAAAACTTAATTTTCCAAACATGAAAGACCCTAAAAAGAACTCAGCATTTACGCGCAGAAAATTTGTAAAAACTTCATCAATGGCAGCAGTTGGAGTGCCACTTATTTTGAAATCTTCTATCATTAAAGGGAATGGTATTTCGGTTCCAAGTGATAAAATAAACCTGGGGATAATAGGTTGTGGTGGCTTAGGTAAAGCGAATTTGAATGCCTGCGCAGCACATCCCGATGTAATTGTCACAGCTGCATGCGATGTTTGGAAAGATAGATTGGACCCAGTGGTAACACAGTTCAAAGATACCTGCACGGGGTATACGGACTATCGTGAATTACTTCAACACAAAGGCCTGGATGCGGTTATAATAGCTACACCGGCACACTGGCATGCACTTCAAGCTGTTGAGGCAGCTGAAGCCGGGTTAGACATTTATTTGCAAAAACCAATGACAATGCATTTTGGTGAAAGCCTGGCAGTGCGCAATGCAGTTAGGGAACATGGTGTTATGTGCCAGATAGGAACACAAATTCATGCAAGCGATCATTATCGACGAATGGTTGAACTTGTTCGCTCCGGCAACCTGGGTGATATCGCAACTGTACGTACCTTTTTTGTGATGAATGAAGCTCCCAATGGAATAGGAAGTGGAAATAATTCAATGAATTTTCCCAAAGGATTGGATTGGGACATGTGGGTGGGTCCATCGCCTATGCAAGATTATAATCCAAACCTGGTAAAGGATGCTTTCTATCATTGTTTCTGGATGGATTTTAGCGGGGGATGGACACCTGGCATGGCTCCGCATATTACAGACCTACCTATATGGGCACTTGATTTAGGTTATCCAACCGAGATAAGTGCTTCAGGCGGAAAATTTGTAATCAAAGATGATGGCGATGCTTATGATAATCATGAGGTGATCTGGCGATATCCAAATTTAACTATGACATGGATGCAATCCTCCACAAATAGCTATGGTTTTGACTTCTTACGTGGTAAGGAAAGCCAGCGAAGATTAGGAATTTACTTTCATGGAGTGAACGGAACTTTATATACCGATTATTCAACACATGAAGTGTTGCCAGAAGGGGATAGGATGAAAGGTATGATAACACCACCAGAATCCATACCAGCTTCTCCCGGTCATGAAATCGAATGGGTTGAGTCTATAAAATCTCGCAAACAACCTTCATGCAATCCTGAGTATCATATAAAGGTTGATGCACCTATAGAACTAAGTGTTTTATCCATGAAATTGGGTAGGTCAATTAAATTTGATCCAGAGACAGAGCAGATAGTCGGGGATAAGGAAGCGGCTAAACTAGCTATTCCAAAATACAGGGATCCATGGAAATTCCCGTCAAAATATTTGAAATAGAGAAGAACCAATGATTATTAATCCATGCTTGAATAGTTTTAAGAAAAGATGAATAATTCAAATCGGAGAGATTTTATTAAAAAAGCATCCTTGGCCAGTATGGGTTTGGGTCTTGCTGTAGGAACTACAGATGTTTTTGGAATTAAAAGAAAAGAGAAAGGCAAAAGAGTAGGCATGATTGGATTGGATACTGGGCATAGCCCTGCATTTGCAAAAGCTCTGAACGATCCTGCTGCCGGAAATAAATATGGAGGTTATAAATTAGTTGCTGCTTATCCAAATGGTACTGAAAATATTGAGGCCTGGAAAAACAGAATACCTGAATATACAGAGCAGGTTAAAAGTCAGGGCGTTGAGATTGTGGATTCCATAGATAAAATGCTGAAAAAGGTGGATGTTGTTTTATTGACATGCATTGATGGCAATAAGCACCTTGAACAGACCTTACCTGTTTTACAGGCTGGTAAACCCTTGTTTATTGATAAACCTTTTGCTGGTACTCTTGTAGATGCATTTAAGATTGTCAAGGCAGCAAAAAAATACAATGTGCCAATGTTTTCTTCTTCCTCACTACGCTATATTGATGGTGTTAAAGAAATTGAAGAAGGGCAATTAGGGAGGGTCATTGGAGCAGAAACATACAGCCCTGCTCATATTGAAGAACACCATCCTGATCTTTTTTGGTATGGTGTACATGGTGTGGAAATACTTTATACTATTATGGGTACTGGATGCAAAAGTCTTAAACGTACTTTTACTGAAAATACAGATCTCGTAGTCGGAGTGTGGGAGAATGATAGAATTGGAACCTATCGTGGAATTAGGGAGGGAAAAGGAGATTATGGAGGGACTGTTTATGGTGAAAAAGGCATTTCTGTCCTTGGGAAATATCAGGGATATGGACCTCTGCTCGAGAATATATGTAAATTTTTTAATACTGGCGTAGCCCCTGTCTCTCATGAGGAAACTCTAGAAATATTTGCTTTTATGGAAGCAGCTGATGAAAGCAAAAGGAGGGGAGGTACTTCAGTTGATATCAAGTCGGTCATGAAAAAAGCTAAAGAAGAGGCTTTTTTGTAATTAAAAGAAAGACCCCAGATTATTTTCTGTTTCAATAGTTATTTAAGCCTTCTAATTTTAACTTCCGATTAAGATTTAATCAATATCTGTTAGAAATTTGTAGGTAAAAGAGTTTTATTGTTGATATTATTGAGGAGCTAAATATTATCATTGCACAAACTAATTGAATTTAATATTTTGGAAAAAAAAGCAGTTTTAAATTTACTCTCAGAGGCAGAAAGTCACCTGGTGAATGAATTGTTGCCCTTCTGGACGAAACGAATACTTGATCGCAAGAATGGTGGATATATTACTCATTTTGATGAAAATGGGATTGACACCGGGGAGGATGAAAAGTCATTAATAGCTCAAGCCCGGTCTGTGTATACTCTTTCTTCTGCACACCGGGCTGGGTATGGCTCAGGTGAATTAGCTGAAATGGCAAAGTGGGGAGTGGATTTTATGCTTGAGAAAATGTGGGATAAAGTCTATGGAGGCTTCTATTGGATGGTGGATAGGACTGGTAATGTGAAGATTGATAAAAAGATTTTATATGGTCATAGTTTTGCAGTTTATAGTTTAGCTGAATATACACTGGCAACTGGTGATTCAAGGGGCCTTGAATATGCGGAGAAAATCTTTAATTTAATTCAAATTCATTGCACCGATACCAACTTCGGAGGCTACTTTGAAATGTTTGAAAGAGATTGGACCTTATGTGGTCCAGACTCAGCCGGAGGAGACCGAAAAACACTGGATGTTCATATGCACCTTATGGAGGCATATACCACTCTATATGAATGTAGTAAGAAAGAACTTCATCGTCGGAAACTATTGGAAGACATAGACTTATTGTTAACCAGGATGGTGCATCCTGAGTTCAAAACAGGAATTCCACAATTCTATGCAAATTGGGACATCGCTCCTCAAATAAAATTTGATATAATCTGGGGTTGGGATAGATATTCTGAGGATGGCGAAAAAAATAATGCTACTGACAATACCTGCTATGGTCATAATGCAGAATTTGCCTGGCTGCTAATTCATGCTCTAGAAATCTTAAAAGAAGATAAAAGGGAGTATGAAGAAATATTTTCTATAATATTCGATCATACGATTGAGAATGGTATAGATAATGAATACGGTGGTGTGTTTGTGGAGGGACCTCATTCCGGTGGTGTTTACGATAAAGAAAAGGAATTCTGGCAACAAGCTGAAGTAATGATTGGAACACTGGATGCCTGGCTTATTTTTGGTGAAGAAAAGTACTGGGATGCTTATCAAAATATCCACAAGTTTGTATTTGACAAAGTCATTAATACAGATGTTGGAGAATGGTACCCTTTATTAAGCAGGAAAGGTCACCCTATTTGGACACATATGGGACACTCCTGGAAAATCAATTATCATACAGTGCGAGCTATGATTCAAAGTATTAACCGATTGAGAGAAATTTCTGATAGATTGGATTAATCCAGATAGGCAGGATTTTTGTCAAGTTAAATTATTACACATTGGATATTTCACTTAGCGGATTAGATTGGTTAGTTGGCATTTTTGTTCTTTTTGGCAGCCTGTCTATTGGTTTATATATGGCCTACCGTGCAAAATCGGGACAAAACAGTACAAATTTTTTTCTGGGAGGTCGAAAAATTACCTGGCCGGTTATTGGTGCCTCTCTTTTTGCCACAAATATTGGTGCAGAACATCTGGTTGGGCTCTCCGGAGATTCATACAGGTATGGACTTTCTGCCGGCTCAGTTGAGCTAACTACTGCCATAACACTGGGCTTTGCCTGTGCAATTTTATTTCCGTACTATCTAAAAAATAAGATATATACCATTCCTGAATTTCTTGAGATTAGGTATAATAAAAGAGCCCGGACCTTCTTTTCAGGACTGATGCTTGTTATCAGTGTTATGACCAAGCTCGCATTTACACTTTTTGCCGGGGCTCTGGTATTGAACAGCCTGATGGGTTGGAATGTAATGACGACTGTAGTGTATATTGGTTTTATTGTTGCCATATTTACTATTATCGGGGGCTTTACGGCAGTGGCATATACCGATACTATCCAGGCAATAATTATGATCCTTGGTACCAGTATCATGCTTTTTATAGGACTCGATAAGGTTGGTGGCTGGAGCGGGCTCCTGGAAAAAGTACCTGATGCAATGAGTATTGCAAAACCCTATGATGATCCGGTTTACCCTTTTTGGGGAATCCTTGCAACTGCATTTTACGCAGGAATATTTTACTGGGGTATAGACCAGGTGAATGTCCAACGTGTTTTGGCTGCACCAAATCTTAAGCAGGCCCGGTGGGGGTCAATGTTTGCAGTTTTTCTCAAACTTTTACCTATATTCTTATTTGCGCTCCCTGGAGTGATTGCATTTGCTCTTTACCCTGGATTAGAGGGCGATGAAACAAAACAAACCTTTGTACTTCTGCTGAATAACCTACTTCCTTCAGGTTTGAGAGGGTTGGTGTTGGCTTCTTTAATGGCAGCATTAATTACCTCTCTAATAGCTGTATTAAATTCTGTTTCAACCCTTGTTGTCAGGGACTTTGTAGTAGAATCCAGACCATCAATCTCAGAGAAGAATCAGGTTTTTGTTGGCCGGATTGTTATTTTATTAGTGACAATTCTTGGGATAGGAGCAGCTTATATGGTCTATAAAAACGAAGAAGGCTTATATAAATACTTGCAAACCATTTCTGCCTACCTGGTCTTACCAGTTTTCCCAGCTATATTTTTTGGGATAATGAGTAAAAAAGTTACTCTCAAGGCTGCCACAGTTTCCGTTGTATTAGGTGTGATACTTGCCACCATTTTTGTGATCGATCAATTTTTGGGTCCAGAGACTGGCCAAAAAGTCTTTCCATTTCTACATTATAAACTTACATTGAATTTTGGATATCGTGGACTTTGGGCGACAATCTTAATTACCATTGTCCTTTTTACTGTTTCTTCCTTTACACCCAAAACTGATCCAGCGAAACTTGAAAAAACCACTGTTAATTTTTCAAAAAGAATTGAAAAGTTTTCTGGCCTGACGGACTGGCGACTTCAGCTATTTATACTATCTATTATTACTATCCTATTGTATGTATGGTTGCGTTAAAACGGTGGGGTATGTCATATTGTTTTAAAATATAATTTATGTCCAACAAACAAGAATGATTAGTTTTTTTAAAAACCTCTTTAAGCTACTACTTAAATTAGTTACCATAGTAATTATTGTAGTAGTAGTTTTTGCCGTTACTTATAGGATTCGATATAAAATTGTGGTCAATGCAAAACAGCGACCTATCACAGAAGCTGCCAGTCCTGCATTCTCAATAATTAGTGATGTAGATCCATTTATTGGTACAGGAAGCTTTCATTTAACCTGTGCTTACAACTATCCAGGCCCTTCCCTTCCATTTGGAGTTGTGCGCTTAAGTCCTGAAACAGCCTCCCTTACAAATTATAAGCGAGGCAAAAGTACATCTGGATATTTTTATGGTGATGATAAAATTTGTGGATTTAGCCATACACGTTTAGGAGGCACTGGAGCTACAGATGGAGGTCATTTTCTTGTATCTCCGTCGAATGGAATTGTATCCAAAGAAACTTATAGTTATGGGAAATTTTCCAGGTATTCACATCGAGATGAAACTGCATTTCCTGGTTATTATGCAGTTAAGTTATCCGATGAAAATGTATTTGTAGAATTAACGGCAACAAATAGGGTTGGAATCCACAGGTATACATTCTCAGATGTATCAGAACCTCATATTTTAATCAACCTGAGCAATACTATTGGTAACCGCAGAAGTGAAGAGGGGGCAGTTAGGATTTTGCCAGAGAATAATGAAATTGTAGGGAGCACACATACTTTTGGTTCTTTTGCCGGGAGATTTGGCGGTATTAGAGTTTATTTTGTGGCTCGCTTTAATCAGCAATTTAAAAATACAGTTATCTGGCAGGGAAAGGGATTCTGGTCAGAGTTGGATACTTTAAGTGGAAAAAATATTGGAGTTGATCTGGGTTTTTTGAGTTCAAATAAGAAGACAGTAATTACTCTGGATTTGGCTATTTCTCATATTAGTATTGAAAATGCCCGTGCCAACCTGGAAGCAGAAGTGGGAACCCGAAGTTTTGAGGAAGTCCTTACTTTAGCTCAAAAAAGTTGGGTCGATAAATTATCGGTAATTGATATCCAGGGAGCTACTGATGATCAGCGCTCCATTTTTTACACTGCATTGTATCGTGTGTTTCAAATGCCAACTATTTTCACGGATGTAAATGGTGAATATATGGGATTCGACAAAAATGTTCACAGAGCAGATAGTTTTAACTATTTCACCGATCTTTCCTTATGGGACACTTTCAGAACCGTCCATCCACTTTACAATATAATTGCCCCAACTGACCAGCGTGATATGATGATCTCCCTGGTACAAATGGCGAAAGAGGGTGGCTGGCTACCAGCCTGGCCATCAGGCTATGGATACACTGGTTCAATGCTTGGTACTCCAGCTGATATAACCATTTCTGATGCCTGGCTAAAAGGGATCCAGGATTTTGATATAGAGTATGCTTACCAGACCATGATGAAAACTGCGATGGATCCCACTCCTGATAATGCTGCTTTTAGGGGACGTCGTGATATTGAATCCTATCTAAAGTATGAATATTGCGCTGCTGATGAAATGGATGAATCTGTTTCTAAAACACTGGAATACGCCTGGGCAGATTACTCTATTGGACAATTGGCTACTGCATTGGGTAAAGAGGAAGATGCTGCTATATTTGCAGGTCGTGCCCTGTATTACCGAAATACTTGGAATCCTGAAACCCAGTATTTTCATCCCCGAAATTCTGATGGTAAATTTGTCGAAGAATTCAAACCCACCTTGCTTACCTATTTAGATAGAAAAGGAAAGTATACAAATGATTATACAGAGGGCAGTGCCTTACAATGGCGTTGGGCTGTTCCATTCGATCCCCAGGGACTGATCTCCTTGTTTGGTAGCGACGAACACTTTGTTGATGAACTTAATTCATTTTTTGAGGAGTCAGATCCAACCATGGCTGCCATAAATCCAAAGGCCTATTATTGGCATGGAAATGAACCTGATATTCATGCAGCCTACTTATTTAATGAGGCAGGAAGACCCGATTTAACTCAGAAGTGGGTGCGTTGGATTCTTGAAAATAAATATAACACCAGTTATGAAGGATTGGATGGGAATGATGACGCAGGGACTTTATCAGCATGGTATGTATTCAGTTCACTTGGCTTTTATCCTATTGCAGGGACCGATATTTATCAATTAGGAGCCCCCCTGTTTGAGAAAGCTAATGTGAGTATGAATGGTAAAACTTTACTGATTGAAACAACGAATTATTCGCAAAGCAATATGTATGTCAAAAAAGTTTGGTTGAACGGTACATTGTTAAACCGGAATTGGATCCGTCATTCTGAAATTGCAAATGGAGGTGTATTGAAGTTTGAAATGGCATCTATACCAGGCAATTAATTTTGGATTCCTTGAATATGTTTGAATAGACTTTTAAGATTGATTATATGAACCAACTTTTAAGAGGAATATTAATAGTAATTGTTGCTGTTTCATGCACAAAAGAATCAAAAGATAATTTTGTAAAATATGTTGATCCTTTTATTGGAACAGGAGGGAAAATTGGTCTGGGACATGGAAATACCTTTCCTGGAGCTGTGTATCCATTCGGAATGATACAGCTGAGCCCAGACAATGGGGGGCAGGGTTGGGAATATTGCTCGGGCTATTCGTACCAGGATAGTTTTATTGCTGGCTTTAGTCATACCCACTTGAGTGGAACCGGGGTTGGTGATTTTGCAGATATTTCCCTAATGCCAACTACCAAGGATATCGATGAAAAATATTTTATCCAGGAGGATAGTTTTATAAGTGCATTTTGTGAAGAAAATGGGTTTAATCCGACTGGGTTCCTGAATAAAGATGGTGAACCTGCAGCTTTTACTAAGAATTATTTACTTAAGTACCGATCTGAATTCTCTCATGACCAGGAGAGTGCTTCACCGGGATATTATTATGTAAAGCTCCTCGACGATAATATCGATGTGGAATTGACAACGAGTGAATTTGTTGGAATGCATCGTTACCAGTTTGATAAATCATCTGAAAAGCAAAGTGTTGTATTGAATTTAGGTTTTAATATTAATCGGGACAGACCGGTTGAAACCTATATAACTCAACGAACAGCAGAACTTGTTACCGGGTATCGGTTTTCGAATGGATGGGCAAATGTCCACAGAGTCTACTTTGCCATGGAGTTTTCACGACCAGTTGAGGATTTGAAATTTTTTAATGCAGATCAACTCGATAGTAGTGATTCTGCATCGGGTGAAAAACTGGCTGGGGTATTTACATTTAGTAATAAAAGCAATGAACCTTTGCTTGTAAAGGTGGCTATATCTTCCGCAAGTGAAGAGGGGGTTTTGTCCAACCTCAAAACTGCTGATTCATTTGGATGGGACTTTGATAAACTGCATCAGAGCACAAAAGAAAAGTGGAATGATGAATTAGGGAAGATTAAAATAAACTCTAAATTCGAATCAAAGAAAACTACTTTTTATACAGCTCTGTATCACAGTTATATAGCCCCCTTCCTGTTTTCCGATGTAGATGGAACATATAAAAATTATTTACACGAAAACGAAAAAGCGGAGGGCTATGCACATTATACGGTTTTGTCATTATGGGATACATTCAGGGCCCTGAAACCTTTGCTGGCAATTATGCAACCTGAGTTGTACGAGAATATTATTCAATCGATGGTTTCGCAATATAAGCAGACAGGCTCTCTTCCTTACTGGGAAATTGCCGGTAATGAAGGAGGATCTATGATTGGGTATCATTCAATACCGGTAATTACTGATGCAATTTTTAAAAATATTGGTAATTATGATAATGAATTGCTCTATGAGGCAATGCTTGCAGCCTCCAATACTGACCGGAAAGGTTTGGATTACTATAGAGAATTTCATTTTGTTCCAACTGACAAGGATGATCATGGCACTGTTTCTAAAACCCTGGAATATGCTTATGATGACTGGTGTATCGCGCAAGTCGCAGACTATCTGGGTAAACCAGAGGACTATAATAATTATATGGATCGATCAAACTATTATAAGAATGTATTCGATGCAGAATATAAATTAATGCGCGGTAAAAGAAGTGATGGAAGCTGGGACCCAGATTTTCACCCACGTTTCGCTCAATACGGAAATGTTCATACGGTGGAAGGAAATACCTGGCAATATTCTTTTTTTGTTCCCCATGACATGACAGGACTCATTGAATTGATGGGAGGGGAGGCTGATTTTGAAATGATGCTTGATAGTTTGTTTGAACAAACGACTGAGTTGCTGGGTAAGGACACTGAAGATGTGACTGGCCAAATTGGACAATATGCACATGGCAATGAGCCAAGTCATCATGCAGCTTATCTGTATGATTTCATTGATAAGCCAGGAAAAACCCAGTACTATACAAATAAAATTATCGATTCATTGTATTTCAATGCACCCAATGGTTTATGCGGTAATGAAGACTGTGGGCAGATGTCGGCCTGGTATGTATTCAGTGCTGTAGGATTTTATCCTGTAAACCCAGTTGATAATAAATATTATTTTGGTAGTCCCCAATTTGAAGAGGTTGAAATCTATCTTCCCAATGGAAATGTTTTTAAAGTAGTAGCTAGGAATGTTTCAGAGCGAAATATCTATATCAAATCAGTGAAACTTAATGGAAATTTAATTGACCGTGAATACATTACTTACAATGAAATCGAAGGGGGAGGAATTCTTGAATTTGATATGTCAAATTTTAGTAAGGATTTGAATTAAATATTCGCTTTTAATCTCCGATATTTACTTATTTAAAGCTTATTCGATGAAGTTTAATATATACGAAATAGGAACCCTCTTTTTCATATGCTTAATACTTTCTGCATGTTCTACAAAGAAAGTTTTCTATGTATCATCGGCTGGAAGTGATCAAAATAAAGGTACAAAAAGCCATCCATTTGCAAGCCTTGAAAGGGCTAAATCAGAAATAGACAAAAATGCAGGCAGACCTATCACAATATTTCTCGGGGAAGGATACTACTCGCTTCAAGAATCATTTATCCTGGAAGAGAGGAATTCTCAGAATGGAGCTCCTCTGCTAGTTTCTGCATACGCTGGTGAGGAAGTTCATATCATTGGTGGTCAGGAAATTTCAGGATTTAAACCATTAAACAAACAATCGGAGGCAAGCCAGAGGATTGAAGTTAGTTTTCATGACAATATTTTTCAACTGGATTTAAAAGCATTGGGAATTCATGACTATGGTGAAATTTCAGCCAGGGGGTTTGGTCGGGACATTCAAGCTTCTGGAATGGAACTACATTTCAATGAGAAACCGATGACTCTTGCCAGATGGCCAAATAAGGACTGGGCAAATGTTGAGGAAGTTCCTGAATCATTAGGTGGTAAATGTTTTACCTATTCAGGAAACCGGCCAGCAAATTGGACCCAAACAAACGATATTTGGCTACATGGATATTGGAAATGGGATTGGTCAGATAGCTATGTGAAAGTGGCCAGCATTGATACCCTTGGGAAAGTGATTATGACTGACTTTCCCTACAGCAATTACCCCTATACACGGGGTAAGCGGTTTTACGCATTTAATCTTTTAGAAGAATTAGACGAGCCCGGGGAGTGGTACCTTGACAGGGAAACGGGGATACTTTATTTCTGGCCTCCTTCTGATCCTGAAAAAGCAGAAATTTATATATCGCTTTTAAGGGAACCTCTAATTCAATTAAATGAAGCCATAAATGTCACTCTAAAAAATTTAATATTGGAATATACATGTGGGGCTGGGGTCGAAATTATAGGCGGATCAGGAAATGTAGTTGAAGATTGTATTTTAAGGAATATTGGAACTGTTGCAGTGAGTATTGGGAAACTTGAAGCTAATATTGGAACAGAACTCTATGATAATCCATTGTATAATGGAAATGCAGGGACAGGAAATGGGATTGAAGGCTGTGAAATATATTCATCAGGAGAGGGTGGTATTTTACTAGGTGGAGGCGACCGTAAAACCTTAACTCCAGGTAAGAATTTTGCCATAAATAACAATATTTATGATTGTTCACGCTGGGTTAGGACCTATCGAGCAGGGATTTTTATGTATGGGGTAGGCAATCTGGTAGCACATAACCTTATTCATGACCTTCCGCATACAGCAGTCTTCTTCTGGGGCAATGATCACTTATTGGAATATAATGAAATCCATCATGTATGCATGGAAACCGGGGATGCAGGAGCTTTTTATATTGGGCGAGATTGGACACAGCGTGGCAGTACTATTCGTTATAATTATTTTCATCATTTGCGTGGAGTAGTTGGTCATAGCGGATTTATTGACGTAATGGGAATTTACCTTGATGATTGGGCAAGTGGTACACATATCTTTGGTAATGTTTTCTATAAAGCAGGCCGAAGTATCATGATTGGAGGAGGCAGAGATAACATTGTGGATAATAATATTATTATTGATGGAAACCCGGCATTACATGTTGATGCTCGAGGACTGGGATGGGCAAAATACTATTTTGATGGTAGTAATAATACTCTTTTTGAACGCTTTAAGCTTGTTAATCCACTTGAGCCTCCTTTTAGCACAAGATATCCTGAACTTACTTCTATATTGGAAGACGACCCTGTATTACCTAAGGGGAACAAAATAATGCGCAATATTCAGTCTGGTGGCAGATGGATTGATTTACGTAATGGTATAAATGACTCTATTGTATATTTTCAGGATAACATGATTAATGCAGATAGTTCTTTTTATAAGACTGATCATAATAAAATCCAATTTGTGGAGGGGGAAGGTTTATACCCAACAGGTTTTCAGCCTATCCCAATCGATTTAATTGGACTGATAAAAGGTGATAGAAGTGAAAGATAATAGGTTCCCAAACAAAATGATTCTCATGAAATTCGCTTATTTAGGATCCCTCTTGAATAATGATTTTTAAGGAAATAAAAAGTAATATGCCATAATGCCTACATTTCTTATAATTTTGTATTATTTGAATCGAGTAAAACAATCACTGAGATTTAGGTTCAATTTTGAATCATGTTAGATAAAATAGAACAATAATATGCGTACTTTCTTGAAAATTGTTGCAATTTTTTTTACACTGATATTACTGGTAATGCTTTGGGCATTGAAAAAGGTTGACTATACTCCATATTTTGAGAGTGATTATTACAGTAAGACCAAATCACAACTTGATAGTCTTTCAGATGAGTTGACTCTTGCTGAGGGAAAAGTCCAGGTTGGTTTTGGTAAAGTAAGTATTACACCTGGTTTTGGTGTTAGCGAAGATAATCCTGAATTGGGGCTTTTTAAGAATGTACCCCTGGCAGGTTTTGGCAGTAGGAAAGGTGAATTTGCGAAAGCAGTTCATGATAGCCTTTTTGTGAAGGCCGTTGCCATCCAGATCAAAGAACAGCTATTGGTATTGGTGGGGTCAGACATGTTAATTATACCACCCAATTTGAGCTCAGGAGTAAGTCAGCAAGTGCATGAAAAGATAGGATTGTCACGCCATCAAATATTTTTCTCGGCAACTCATACCCACTCCAGTGTTGGAGCATGGTCTGAAGGCTATGTTGGGAAAGAGTTTGCCGGGGATGCAAACCCTGAAGTTGTTCAATGGTTAACCCAGCAATTTAGTATTGCTATCATTGAGGCTATAGAAGATCTTAAATATGGTAAAATTGGAGTAGGTAGCTTCACTGCCCCAAGTTTGATCAGAAATCGTTTGGTGGGGGAGCTTGGCGAAAAAAACTCGGAGTTCATTATGATATTAGCTAATCAAGATGGAGGCAAGAAGGCCGTAATAGGTTCATTTGATGCCCATGCAACAACCCTTGGTGGCTGGAATTTTGAATTTAGCGGAGATTACCCTGGATACTGGCAAAGAGCTGTTGAAAAATCAGGTGTAGATATGGCTGTTTTTTTTGCGGGTAGCGTTGGTAGCCATAGTGCAAATTCACAGGGAGATGAATTTGAAAAATCTGCATTCATTGGTAATGCTTTGGCCGATAGTGTTATAAAGTATGCTGATTCAATTGAAATGATGGATAGTATAGGCTTATCCTACCTTAGCTTAAAAATGGCAATCCCAGAGTTTCATATAAGAGTCTCTGATGGAATTCGTCTTAACCCAACATTAGGGGAGAGGCTCTTTCCTGATATTGGTGATGTCTATGTTCAGGCAGCCAGGATAGGAGATTTAATTTGGGCCACCAGTCCGAGTGATTTCAGTGGAGAATATGCAATACGTTTTAAAGATGAGATGTACAAGCAAGGATATAAGGCTCTTGTTACAAGCTTTAATGGAACCTATGTAGGGTATATAATTCCAGGAAAATATTATCATCTTAATGAATACGAATCAAGGTTAATGTCCTGGTTTGGTCCCAATATGGGTCCTTATAACTTTGAGATGATGCACCGAATGATGCGAAATCTTACCGACCTGTAAGACAGAATATATCTATGTATAAAATATTATGAAAACAAAAGTGAAGTGGGGAATAATGAGTGCTGCTAGTATTGCTACTGAAGCAGTTATTCCGGCCATGGTAAAGGGAGAGTATTGTGAAGTATACGCTATAGCTTCGAGAAATCTAACTAAAGCTCAGCAAGTTGCTTCTCAGTTTAATATTTCCAAGGCTTATGGTTCGTATGAAGACTTACTCCTTGATGTGCAGGTAGAAGCAGTTTATATTCCACTACCGAATAATCTGCATGTACCCTGGGCCATAAAAGCTTTGGAAGCTGGCAAGCATGTACTTTTGGAGAAACCCGTTGGAATGAGTAGCCAGGAAGGACAAATGCTACTAAATGAGTCTCTAAATTACCCGGAACTAAAAATTATGGAGGCTTTTATGTACCGACATCATCCGCAATGGATTAAGGCGAAGGAATTGGTTGATAATGGAAAAATCGGAGAACTAAAAACCATTCAAACTTCTTTTTCATTTTACGATGATAATCCTGAAACTATAGTTAATATAAAGAGATTTGGTGGAGGCAGCCTGATGGATATAGGCTGTTATCCGATTTCACTTTCTCGTTTTCTTTTTAACGCTGAACCTGTAAAAGCTTATGCTAAAATTGAACGCCATCCCATTTTTGGGACAGATACTTTAGCTACCGGCATTTTGGAGTTTGAAAAGGGTACATCAACTTTCTTTTCGTCTACATTAATGGAAGACAATCAACGGGTTCAAATATTTGGATCAAAAGGAAAAATTGAAATCGAGGTTCCATTTAATCCAATTCCGGATAAACCAGCCATTATGTGGCTTTTTCATGGATTTGAGAAAGAAGAAATACTTATAGAAAGTTGCGATCAATATACTATCCAGGGAGACTTATTCTCTCAGGCAATAATTAACAATACACCGGTACCGACTCCCCTTGAGGATGCTGTAGCCAATATGAAAGTGATCGAAAGCCTGATTGGAGATCAATAAGCAATTGTTATAATCAATTATCTATCACCCTCCATAATCCAGTCTTCAGTAACTCTGGTGTATTTAATTGTCTCATTTGGTTTACCATCCATATCTTTTCTATGTGAACTATAAATGACATGAATAATTCCATTTTCCCCTTCTATTATGGACGGGTATGAACTTTGGGTTGCTAAGCTAGAGGCTCGCTTATCTAGTTCTAAATGCCTGGTATAAGACCAGGTTTTACCTTCATCGGTTGAAATGGAAACGGCCAGGCTATTCCTACCTGTTTCAGTATCGTTATATGCAAGTACCCAATGCCCATTCTTCAGGGTAACCACATCCGCCCCAGAGCCTGAATTAGGTAATTCAGAATCTGTGACCATGCTCCATGATAGTCCTTTGTCTTTTGATTCGCTTAGCATAAGCCTTTTAGGGGGTGGTCCATTATCCCGCATGTAGGAGACAAGAGTACCATCCTCTTTAATAGCTATAGAAGCCTGGATATTTCCCGGGGCAACAAGGGGATCAGAAAACTGCCAGTGCAAACCTCCATCATCGCTTATAGCCATCAATGAAAAACTAAACCCATCAGAATATAGAGGTAAAATCATGCGTTTATCGTCCAAGAATATGGCTTTATTTTTGGTTTGCCATCCCATTCTTCTGAAATAAGGATAACCAAGTTCTCCATCGATTCTTTCCCCACTTTCGTTGGTGTAATTTCCTTTTCGCATCATATTTTCTCCACGGGCTTTGCCCATTAAATCATTTTTCCACCATTCCCATTGTTCGAGTAGCTGTTCATTATCTGGCATTGTATTCTTAAGGTAATTTCCATATGCATCTACTTGTTGTTCAACAGAAGAAACAAATTTATCGTTTGGTAGTATGCCTCTCTCAGCTTTATCTCCTGGCTTTACAAAGATAGTTTGTTGCCAGTCCCACTCAGGGGCTCCTTCTTTTTGCATATAGTTTTTACTCAGTCGGTAGGTTGGAAGCGAGGTCGACCATTGATTGGCAATTACAGTATACCAAACCAGCCAGAGCTGTTCCTGAGGATCAAGGAATAACACCGGGTTTACATCAGGAAAGTCAGGTACATCTGCCATTAAAAATGCTTCACTCCAGTTGCTACTACCTTTTATTAAACGAGCTCCCATAATCCTGACATCATCAGCCCACCTTTCACCAGAGCCCTGAAACCATGCTGCAAGTAAATCGCCATTGGGTAATTCAACAATGGTTGAACCATGGGTATGCTCTTTTGTAAGGGGAATAATTTCATTTTGTAGGAAATCGGATCTTTCCGGATCGTTAGATGCACTTACGGGTAAGGCAAGAGTAATAGTGATTAAGAATAAGATAATTTTGTTCATCTGGATTAGTTTATTTTTTCTGAAAATAGTGATAGGATTCTCCCCAGGTCATAAGGATTAATGGATAATCTGAGCTTTTAAGTTCGGGGTATGTTAATTCAAGGTATTCTGAATCATCCCAGAAGGGTACACGATCATCAATTGTATGCCCGAGTTCGTTTTCATGGCCTGGAATAATAAGCTTTGGATCGAAACCCTTAACTATACGATATATTTCATTGGTCCAGCATGGTGGCAATAGAATATCAACAAGATGATTTTCTGATACATAATCGATCCAATCGTAATCAATCATAAAATCTCCTTCGTTTATCTGATCACCCATATGGCAGATGCTTATATTTTCAGGCGTATACACCAGTGAGACATTATTTTCATGACTGCTCATCTGGTGACCTGGGTATATTACTATATCGAGCTCTATTTTATTATTTTGAATTTTTAGCTGTTGTTTTGTATGAGCTTCACGTTTCAGGTGAGTAATGGAGGAATATATAGCTCTATCCTTCCAAACTTGCGGAGGTGCAACTACTGGTTTGTCAGTATCAATGAATTTCTGTGCAATCCATTCATCCACATGGTCGCGATGCCAGTGGCTAATGAATAATACATCACATTGCTTCACAAATCCTTCCATAATTGTTTTCGGAATAGTAAAACCGTTTGATCCTGCAGATTCTCCGCTTACCAGATCAAAAGCAAGTGTCACTGATTTTGTTTTTACAACAAAACCCATATTGTAGAGTTTCCATATTTTGGCTCCTTCTTCAATCTTTGAATTTTCGATTTCATGCAGTGCGCTTTCAATTCTTTTTTGATAAAACTGTTGAACAGGAGGTCGATGTGCTGCATAAACATCGTGTAAAACTGCATCAAGTAATAGGAGTGCTTGAATTCGGCCTTCCTGCCTTGGGAATTGTGGAGGACAACGATCCAGGTTTTTATTAATTTCAGTTAGGAAAGCCTTTGATTGTCTATTTAAGTAAGCGTCCTCTTTTTCGTCAAGGTTTGGATTAATAGTTTTTTCCTGTGAATTCCCAGTTATGGGATGTAATAGTGCAAACACAAATAGAATAAATGTAAGATTCCTATTAATAACACGTTTATTCATGGTTGTCTTTTATTTAATATTAGTCAAAAATAGGAATACTCCTCCGAAGATAGTTATTAAATATATACTCTTCCGTCATGATTCTTAACACACCAGATGGCTACATTTGCATTATTATATTCTGTCATCTGACTCAGTATTATGATAATTACTGCTTCCGCAAGAGTAAATTTAATAGAGAATGATTAATTTTAATCGATATTACATTCTTCCAACCATAAAAATGGAAAAGTAGTATCTATAATATTTCTCAAAACACTTTAGAAAATGAAAACCTATTTAAACTTTTTTCTTCTCATATTTTTATATTCCCAAGGCTATAGCCAGGTTCAAATAACGGATTTGCCTGAAGAAGGATATGAGACCAGAATAAAAATGGCAGTTGATAGTATATGGATTATTGATACACATGAACATCTAATCCTTGAAGAAGCACGGATAGAATTAGCTGATGAAATTGATTTTTCATATTTATTTACACATTATGCAAAGGAAGATTTAATTTCTGCTAGTAACCAGAAAGGACTTATTGATGCCATATATCAGCATAAATTTGAGGAAGAAGATCGCTGGCAATTGTTGTCTGCCTATTACCAGTCTATGAGAAGTACCGGTTATGGTAGAGTTCCTTTAATCGCTGCACGGAATTTGTTTGGAGTACCTGAAATCAACGAAAATACCATTTCAATTCTTTCTGATAAACTCAAGGAAGCAAGTAAGCCTGGTTGGTATAAGTATGTATTAAAAGACCGATCCAGAATAGAATTGTCTATTCAGGATATGGGGCATATGAAACTTGATAGTAATTTTTACAGGCATGTTGAAAGATTTGACAATTTTATCCAGGTTTCTTCTTTATCTGAGATTTTAGGTTTAGGCGATCAGCAAAATATTAAAATTCAATCACTCGATGATTATCTTTTGGCTTTGAGAAAAGCATTTGAAGCAGGTAAGGAGTATGGTATGGTAGGAGTAAAATCAGGACTTGCATATAAAAGGGTTCTTTATTATGAAAATGTTCCTGAGGATAATGCCAGAGCAGTATTTGATGCCATTTTGGACCAGGCCCCTGTTGGTTCAATCGAAATAAAGTCATTACAGGATTATTTTATGCATCGGGTTCTGGATCTTGTGGATGAATATAATTTACCTATTCAATTCCACACGGGATTGCTGGCAGGTAATGGCAATACACTCACGAATTCTAAGCCAACCCATCTTACCAACCTGTTTATGGAATATCCAGAAGTAGATTTTATACTTTTTCATGGAGGATATCCTTACGGTGGTGAACTGGGAGCTTTGGCTAAAAATTTCCCCAATGTTTTTATAGATATGTGTTGGATGTATGTTATATCTCCCTCTTATAGTGAACGATACCTTCATGAGTGGATTGAGACTGTACCTGCAAATAAAATAATGGCTTTTGGAGGTGATTATAGCCTGGTTGAATCAGTGTATGCCCATTCTGTAATGGCACGTCAGATTATTTCAAATGTATTAATTGCAAAAGTTGGTTTTGGCTACCTTACAGAAAAAGAGGCAATCCACATTGCAAACCTGATATTACGGGATAATGCCATTCAGATATTTCAACTTGAGGGTGACACGTCTCCTATTAATAAGCTCGAAGTTCTTAAGAAACCAGGAAAACTGCATGACTGGTGGAAAATTCATAAAACTAACGAGGGTTTTGTTAAAAGTTGGAAGGTCTTGGGTCCCTTTGATTATGGTGAAGGATTGGATGGAATATATCCTCCTGAGGAATCTGTTCAATTTGAGGCAAATTATACGGGTCAGGGTGGCGTAAAAGTTCATTGGACCACTGAGAATATAAATGAGTCAGGCCACCTGAATCTTATTTCTGTTTTCAGAAGCAGATATGATGATGTTTCTCCTGAGCTGGAAGGCATAGCATATGCCTATACCGAGTTGTATAGTCCGGATAAAAAAGAAGTTACTATTACAATAGGAAGCAATGATGGAGCAAAAATGAAACTAAATGGTAAGGTTGTTTATAATGTACACGCCGGCAGAGCTGCCTTTCCTGACCAGGATTTTCTTAAGGTAAATCTGAAGAAGGGTTGGAACACCATTTTGGTTAAAGTTGAAAATCTGGGATCAAATTGGGGATTGTATATGAGAATTATAAATCCAGATAAAGATCTAAAATTTAAGGAGTATTAGTTCTAATTCGGGATATGGTCTTAAAGCGGAATAAACTATATTTGTCAGCTATTTATAATTTGATTGTGATTCTATCTAAATGACAAAGAAATATAGAAAATCAGGAAAAATTTGGGCAATAATAGCTTTTTCCATATTGCTTATTATACCTCAGTCCTGCCAAAAAGAAAATGAGCCTGGTATTGAGACTCCTGAAGCCGGAGATTTAATTCAGGCTTCTTCCAAAACAACTTATTCCGCTTTAAATATTACAGCCATATTGAATGCCTTTGATGCAAATTTCCCTCTTGAAGTAAAGCATTCCGTTGACTTTGTAAAGATTACATATTATACCTCTGATCCTTCTGGTGAGCTTGTTATGGCTTCAGGAGCTTTAATGATTCCAAAGGATGTATCAGATTTACCCAGTGTTTGTTATCATCATGGAACAGAAACGAAAAGAAGCCTTGTTGCCTCTGTAAATCCTCTTTCAAATGCAGAGGGTTTTGCGGGTTTGATTATGGCATCTGTGGGGTTTTTAACTTTTGAACCAGATTATCTTGGTTTGGGTGATTCAGATATTATGCATCCCTATTTGTTTGCAAAGTCTTATGGTGATGCATCCATTGATATGTTAAGAGCAGGTGCGGAATATTGTTCCCAGGAGGGAATAACTCTAAATTGGGACCTATATCTGGGAGGTTATTCTGAAGGAGGGTATGCTACACTGGCCGTTCAAAAGGAAATTGAAAAGCATTTTTCTTTTGAGTATGAGATTGTTGCCAATGCGCCTCAGGCCGGGCCATATGATCTATATGAAACAACCAGGTATTTTTTGGAAATTGAAGAGTACCCTGAGCCAACCTTTTTGGCTTATATGGTTACTGCATATGATGATGCATACAATTGGAATCGTCTTGATGATTTTTTCGTACCTCCCTATGCTGATATGATGGAACAGTTATTTGATGGAACAAATACGGTAGGAGAGATAGGGAATAGTATACCAGGTAAAATTTCACTTCTTTTTAAAGAAAGTTTTATAACTGATTTCCTGGAAGGAACCGAAACCAGTGTCATTGATGCGGTAAAAGAAAATACCCTTTTAGATTGGACTCCCTCTTCGCCTATAAGGTTTTATCATAGTAATGCTGATGAAATTGTACCTTACCAGAATTCATTAACGGCTGTAGATAATTTTAGAATGAAGGGCGGATCAGAAGTTTCATTGGTTACCATTGATGGTATGAAGCATGGGGAAGCAGCTTTAACAACAATATCTCAGATGACTGTTTGGTTCGATTCTCTTAGGACTACCAGATAATGGAATCTGGGTTTATTAATTTTATTTAGATTGAACACATCTTTATTAATACATCATCCATGATATCAAATACACAAAGTTTTATGAAGAAGAATTACCCAGCCATTAAGCAATATTTTGTACTATTTGTTCTGCTTATTTTTTTTGTGACATCTTGTGCTCAAAATACGGATCAATCTAAGAAAGTTGTAAAAAAAACTGAACAAGTTTCACAGGGAAAAACTAATTCGGATCCTATTAAAGAAAAAGCTTTGCAGGAAGCTGCTCTTGCTGGTGAAACCGAAAAAGTAAAATCATTGCTAAAGGAAAATACCAATGTTGATGCCGTGGATGAAGATGGGCATACGCCACTGATGTATTCTTCTTTTAATGGCCATACCGAGATTACAAAGATTCTACTTGATATGGGTGCAAGCGTAACAGCAATTGATTATGCAGGTCGCACTGCATTGATGTATGCATCTACTGGGCCCTTCCCTGAAACTGTGGAATTACTGTTAGAATATAATTCAGAGCCAAATTCAGTAGATAAGGAGGAGCATTTTACTCCACTTATGCATGCAGCTGCGGAAGGGCACCTTGAGGTAGTAAAAGTCCTTTTAGCGAATGGGGCAGACCCATCTCTTGTTGATATTGATGGTGATACGGCTGAGGCCTTTGCTCGTCAAAATGGCCATAAAGAAGTAGCAGAATTCATTAATTCGAAAAGCCAAAAATAAATTTAAATACAAGGGTAGACTAAAAAGGAAATATTGTACTCAGCCCTTTGTACTGATTTAATTATTTTCAATATATGCGGCTATCCAATCGCCTACTTCGGATGTAGTTTTCGGGTTTGAACCAGTAAGATCTTCTGTTACATAATTCTCTTCCATTGACTTTTCAACTGCATTTTCAATGTCTCTGGCTTCATCATTCAGATTGAAGGCATATTCAAGCATCATAGCTGCAGAGAGAATGGTTCCCAATGGGTTAGCAATATTTTTCCCAGTAGCTTGAGGATAAGATCCATGAATGGGTTCAAATACAGACGTAGATGAGCCGATAGAGGCCGATGGTAATAATCCAAGAGATCCCGTAATTACACTGGCTTCATCGGTTAAAATATCGCCGAACATATTTTCTGTTACCAGTACATCAAAATTTGCTGGCCACTGGATCAGTTGCATAGCGGCATTATCAACAAACATGTATTCGGTTTGAAGTTCAGGGAATTCTTTTACAATTTCCTGAGAAGTTTCCCGCCAGAGTCTGGAAGTTTCCAGCACATTTGCTTTGTCTACAACGGTAAGTTTTTTCTTTCGTTTCATGGCATAGTCGCAAGCCAGTCTAACGATCCTATCAATTTCTTTCCTGGTATATAAATTGGTGTCAAAGGCAGTATTTCCATCTTCTGAACGGCCTTTCTCTCCAAAATAAATTCCTCCTGTAAGTTCTCGAATTACTACGATGTCAACATCCTGAACCAAATCCTGACGAATGGGAGATTTCCCAATAAGCGACTTGAAAGTTGTAACAGGTCTTACATTGGCATACAAACCTAATTTCTTACGCATAGCCAGTAAACCCTGTTCGGGTCTTACTTTTGCTTTAGGATCATTGTCATATTTAGGGTCCCCAATTGCTCCGAATAAAACTGCATCGGAAGACTTACAAAGTTCAAAGGTTTCATCTGGAAAGGGATTCCCAGTTTGGTCAATAGCGGTTGCACCAACCAGCCCAAAGGTGAACTGGACTTCATGATTGAATTTCTTTGCGATGGACAAAATAACTTTTTTTGCTTCTTCTACTATTTCAGGGCCAATACCATCACCAGGTAATACAGCTATTTTTAGGTTCATATGATTTCTATCTTAAATTGGATTAAAACTTTTCTATATTACTATATAAGATTTCTTATTCATTTTCTAACATATTGAGGATTTTCTCAGTTGCCTTTATGGCTGCCTCTGTCTGGTCAGCATCCAATCCTCTTGTTACATATTCTTTGTCATTAAATAGCCAAGTGATTTTTGTGTCGACCAGGGCATCTGTTTTTCCTCCAGGAGGAATGGTTACTTTATAGTCTTTAAGTATTGGTCTATCTTTTTTTAATCTGGCATATATTTTCCAAACAGCTTGCATAAAGGCATTGTACTGCCCATCACCCAGCGATGTTTCTTCATATAATTTCTTGTTTATTTGAATTTGAACACTTGCAAGAGGTTTCATTCCGCTTGACAAAGACAAAGAGTAATTCTTAATTATTATACTTTTTTCCTGATTTCCGTTTTCAAGAACGTCAGAAATAATGAAGGGTAAGTCCTCAGGAGTAACATTCTCTTTTTTATCGCCCAATTCTATAACTCTCTGAGTTACTTTTTTTAAAGACTCTGGACCCAGGTTAAGTCCCAATTCCTGCAAATTTTTAAGGATATTTGCTTTGCCGGATAGTTTTCCAAGTGCATATTTTCTTTTTCTTCCAAATCTTTCTGGCAGAAGATTATTAAAATATAATTCTTCCTTATTGTCACCATCTGCATGAATTCCAGACGTTTGTGTAAAAACATTTTCTCCAATAATTGGTTTGTTTACAGGAATACGAATGCCTGAAAAAGTTTCAACCAGAGTACTTACCTTGTTGATTTTGGTTTCATCTACTCCTGTAGTTTCTTTCAACTGGTCATTAATTATACCAACCACACTTGATAATGGCGCATTCCCGGCTCTTTCACCAAGACCATTGACGGTTGTATGTATTCCTTTTATTCCGGCTTTTATTGCAGAATAAACATTGGCAACAGCCAGATCATAATCATTGTGTGCATGAAAGTCAAACCATAAGTCAGGATATTTTTGGATCATTTTACTGCAGAACTCAAAAGTTTGGTCCTGGTTCAATACCCCTAGCGTATCTGGAAGCATGAATCTCTTAATATTCTCATGCTGAAGGGAGTCTATCATGAAATATACATATTCCTGCGAATGAAGCATCCCATTTGACCAATCTTCTAAATAGATGTTTACACTAATTCCTTTAGATTCAGCCAAACGTACAGCTTTGATTATATCTGCTACATGTTCCTCTGGCGTTTTCTTCAATTGCCCCTTTACATGTTTAAGTGAACCTTTCGTAAGAAGATTAATAAATTTTCCTCCTGCCTCTTCAATCCAATTCAATGAAATGTCGCCATCAACGAATCCAAGAATCTCAATTTTATCTTGAAAACCATTATTATTGGCCCACTCAATGATTTTTGTAGCTGCTTCAAATTCACCTTCTGAAACTCTTGCTGACGCTACCTCAATTCTATCTACTCCAACTTCTTTAAGAAGGAGGGAAGCAAGGTGTAATTTTTCAAGGGGAGTGTAAGATACTCCCTGGGTTTGTTCACCATCCCTGAGGGTAGTGTCCATTATTTCAATTTTCATCTCTAGATTTATCTATTAATCTCGTATTCTACAATTTCATCCTTCAAATTTAGCAGGTAATCAATGTCATCAAACCCGTTGAGTAAGCAGTCCTTCTTATACTGGTTTATTTCAAATTTTTCAGAAATTTCCATCCCTTGAATTCTAATTTCTTGTGACGGGAGATCAACCATAACACTTGTGGCAGGATTCTCAAAAACTTTTTTTAATAAAATACTCAGGAAATCTTCGGATACCTGCACGGGTAGAAGGCCGTTATTTAGAGCATTATTTTTAAAGATATCAGCAAAAAAACTTGATACAACCACTTTAAAACCATAGTCATATATAGCCCAGGCTGCATGTTCACGACTCGAACCACTACCAAAATTTTTGCCTGCAACTAAGATTTGCCCTGAATATTCTGAGTTATTTAATACAAAGTCTGCTATTGGCTGATCCTGGTTATCATATCTCCAGTCTCTAAATAAATTCTCTCCAAAACCCTCCCTGGTTGTCGCCTTTAAGAATCGAGCAGGAATAATTTGATCAGTATCAACATTTTCTATAGGCAAAGGGATACATGTAGATTCAAGTATTTTATATTTATCAATGGGCATATTAAAATGTATTATATAGAATAGTTATTACATTACTTTTTATAAATCCCTGGGATCCGTAATTCGTCCCGTTATTGCTGCTGCAGCCGCAGTAAGAGGACTTGCCAATAGAGTTCTTGCTCCGGGTCCCTGTCTTCCTTCAAAGTTTCTATTGGAGGTAGAGACAGAATATTTCCCGGCAGGGATTTTATCGTCATTCATAGCAAGGCATGCAGAGCAACCTGGTTGGCGCAACTCAAACCCGGCTTCATTCAATATTATGTCAAGTCCTTCTTCCTTGGCCTGGGCTTCGACCTGTTTTGAGCCTGGAACAATCCATGCAGTAATATTGTCGGCTTTCTTTTTCCCCTTAACAATTGAAGCAAATGTTCTTAAATCTTCAATTCGGCCATTCGTACAACTTCCAACAAAAACATAATCAACAGTTTTTCCGGCAATTGGGGAACCAGGTTGGAATCCCATATAATTTAAGGATTTCAGGAATGAATCCTGATTACTCTGCTCTATTTCCTTAGCAGCAGGAATGGAATCATTTACGGCAATACCCATTCCGGGATTGGTTCCATAAGTAATCATGGGGCCTATATCTTCCGATTTGTATAATAATTCCTTGTCAAATACTGCATCTTCATCAGTTGGAAGTGTTTTCCAATAGGCAAGTGCCTTTTCCCATTCTGTTCCCTTAGGTGCAAACTCTCTTCCTTTGAGGTAATTAAAAGTAACATCGTCAGGAGCAATAAGACTGCCTCGTGCTCCCATCTCAATGCTCATATTACAGATGGTCATTCGAGCTTCCATTGATAGGCTGGTAATGGCAGATCCGGCAAACTCGATAAAATATCCTGTTCCTCCACTTGTAGATATCTTTGATATGATGTAAAGTATAACATCTTTTGAACTAATCCCGGTTCCCAATTCACCATCAATGGTAATGCGCATTTTTTTTGGCTTGGGCTGCAAGACACACTGACTGGCAAGCACCATCTCAACTTCACTGGTTCCAATTCCAAATGCAATGCTACCAAATGCACCATGTGTGGAGGTGTGACTATCTCCACAGACAATTGTCATTCCAGGTTGTGTAATTCCGAGTTCCGGACCTATTACATGTACAATCCCATTGTACTTATGGTTCAGGCCATAGAGTGATATATTATGATTTTTACAATTATCGCTTAGTTTTTGAACCTGAAATCTGGAAATCACATCACCAATAGGAAGATGCTGGTCTTTTGTTGGTATGTTATGGTCAGCAGTAGCCAGTGTCCGTTCTGGTCTGAATACCTGGAGTCCTCTTCTTTCAATGCCTGCAAAGGCCTGAGGACTGGTTACTTCATGTATTAAATGCTGATCGATATATAATACACTTGGACCATTTTCTATGGTTGATACTACATGGGAATCCCAGATTTTATCAAATAGTGTTTTTGCTTTCAATGTTAAATTAAATTTAAATTCAGTTATTTATTTCTTGCCATTAAAATCACAGCATTTTGAAATTGCATCTACAAAAGCTTCAACTGATGCAGTAATAATATCGGTATTTGCTGAGAAGCCATAATACAAAACTCCTTTATTTTCAATTTGAACATGAACTTTTCCTAAATCGTCACTACCTCTGGTTATTGCCTGAATAAGGAATTCTTCCAGTTTTACTTTTCTGTTAATGAGTTGTTTAACTGCCGAAAAAGCTGCATCAATAGGCCCATTACCAGAGGCTGTTGCTGAGAGAATCTCATCATTTATCTTGAGTCTAACGGTTGCCATTGGAACGGTAGATTTACCGCATACAACTTGTAATAAATCGAGTTTTAATGCTCTTTCTTCTTTTTTGGATTTTCCTACAAGAATCTTTAAATCCTCATCTTTGATATCCTTTTTCTTATCCGCAAGGGTTAAAAAATCATGGTAGATCTTGCTTATTTCGTCTTTATTGAAACTATAACCCAAAATTTCCAATCTGTGTTTAAGGGCAGCCCTACCGCTTCTTGCGGTTAGAACTATGGATGATTCCTTAATACCAACATCCGTAGGATCAATTATTTCATAATTTTCCCTTTTTTTAAGAACACCATCCTGGTGGATACCTGATGAATGTGCAAATGCGTTCCGGCCTACAATGGCTTTGTTTGGTTGAACAGGCATGCGCATCAAGGTTGAAACAAGCCGACTTGACTTATGAATCTTTTTAGAGTCAATTCCTGTAAAATATGGCAGATCTTTATGACTTTTAAGTGTCATAACAACCTCTTCAAGTGAAGTGTTCCCTGCTCGTTCACCAATTCCATTGATGGTAACTTCCACTTGTCGTGCACCATTGGTAATACCCATCAAGGTGTTTGCAGTGGCCATTCCCAGATCATTATGGCAATGGGTTGAGATAACAGCCTTATCTATGTTTTTTACATTTTCAATCAGGTACTTTATTTTTGCACCATATTCATCGGGCAAACAGTATCCTGTTGTATCTGGTATATTTACAACCGTTGCACCTGCTGCAATTACACCTTCTACCACTTTCGCCAGGTATTCATTTTCAGTTCTACCAGCATCCTCAGCATAAAACTCTACATCTTCAACATATTGTTTGGCATATTTTACGGCTGCCTTAGCTCTTTCAAGGATTTCGTCCTCATTTGAATTGAGTTTATAGTTTATATGAAAATAGGATGTACCTATTCCGGTATGGATCCGCTTCCTCTCTGCATATTGAAGAGATTCTGCAGCCACATCTATATCTTTTTCAACAGCCCTTGTTAGCGCGCAGATAACAGGCTTTCTTATGGCCTTAGACAATTCAACCACCGATGAAAAATCACCGGGGCTAGAAATGGGAAAGCCAGCCTCAATAATATCTACTCCCAGTGCTTCCAGGTTCTTGCCTACCTCAATCTTTTCAACTGTGTTAAGTTGACACCCAGGAACTTGTTCTCCATCTCTAAGAGTTGTGTCGAAAATAAAAACTTGTTCGTCCATATTTATTGATGTTTTATATATTGAAATTTTCTTTAATTATCCTAAGTGTAGGTTTTGCCTTTAGATTTTTTTAATTCTGAGGTCTGAGTTTCCGTACTTGTTCACCAGTTTGCCATAATTCAGATTCTCTCATCTCCTTGAGTTCAGCTTCAAGCTCTTCTCTATAATTCACGCTACCAGTTCGATCCAGAACTACCCTGGTTTCCTCGCCAGATTTAACACTAGCGTATAAATCATTAAAAACAGGAGTAACTGCTTCCCTGAATTTATGTCTCCAGTCTAAAGCACCTCTTTGAGCAGTTGCGCTGCAATTTGCATACATCCAGTCCATACCATTTTCATCGACCAGGCGAATCAGACTTTGGGTTAATTCTTCTACAGTTTCATTAAAAGCTTCACTAGGACTATGGCCATTCTTGCGCAATACTTTGTATTGGGCTTCCATGATACCAGCTATAGCTCCCATGAGTACACCTCTTTCTCCAGTCAGATCACTATACACTTCGTTTTGAAATGTTGTTGGGAATAAATACCCTGATCCAATTGCAATGCCAACAGCTATAGTTCTTTCTTCAGCTCTACCTGTAAAATCCTGGTAAACTGCATAACTAGAATTAATACCAGTTCCAGCCAGGAAGTTACGGCGGACACTGGTTCCTGAACCTTTTGGTGCTACCAGGATAACATCTACATTTTCTGGGGGAATTACACCGGTTTGCTCACTGTAGGTAACTGAGAAACCATGTGAAAAATATAGTGCATCACCTTCATTTAAGCATCCTTTTAATGATGGCCAAACGGCTTTTTGTGCTGCATCGGAAACTAAGTATTGAATAATTGTTGCTTTTTTTGCAGCTTCTTCAATTGGGAAAAGGGTTTCACCAGGTATCCATCCATCGTTCACAGCACGATCCCAATCATTTTTGAATTCAGGTGATTGACCAATAATCACTTTGAATCCATTATCTTTCATGTTTAGTGATTGTGCAGGACCCTGCACACCATAACCAATAACACAAATAACTTCATCTTTTAGTATCTCTTGAGCCTTGGATAAGGGAAATTCTTCCCTGGTTACAACGTTTTCTTCAACTCCTCCAAAATTAATTCTTGCCATGATTTTAAATATTTATTTTTTGTTAATTATTTTATTTTTTGGAAACTTTTTTAATCCCATTTGCTTCATCCATTTCTTTAAGGTAAGTAGTGAGCTCTTTATTTTGCTTGGTAATAGCCACTCTTCCAGACCTAACAAATTGAAGAACTCCATAGGGATCTAGTTTTTTTAACAAGTCAGTTGTTTCCTCTTTATGACCTGTTTTTTCAATAACAGCATATTCTGGTGTTATCTCTAGAAATCTTGCATTACTTGATCGAACAATGACTTCAATTTTGTTACTGGTCATCAATTCAATCGTTTTAACTTTGTAAAGAGCAATCTCCTGGTAAATAATTTCATCTGTTACATGAACAAATACTTTCAATACATCTACCAGCTTCTCAAGTTGTTTTGCAACTTTTTCCATGAGCTCCTCACTTGTATTTACTACAATTGTCAGTTTATGTATTCCTTTTACGGCTGACTCTGAAGCTGCAATACTTTCAATATTGATCTGTCTTCTGGTAAATATTATCGTTATCTGATTTAACAAGCCAATATGATTTTCAGTAAACAGGGATACCGTATATTCGTTGTTCAAAAATTTCATAACTATTTGATTTACATTTAATTTTATGATTTCCTCTTTAGCTTAGTTTTATTTCCGAAACGGAAGCTCCAGGTTCAATCATGGGGAATATATTGCCCTCTTTTTCAACCATAACCTCCAGAACGAAAGCTGTTTCTGAAGACAACATTTCGTCAATAGCTTTACTCAAACCCGCCCTTTCTGAAACTCTTTTTGCAGGAATACCATAGCCTTCAGAAATTTTTACAAAATCAGGATTAACCATTTTAGTGGAAGCATAGCGTTTTTCGAAAAACATATCCTGCCATTGCCTCACCATCCCAAGGAAGTTATTGTTTAGGATTACAACTTTTACTGGGATTTTATATTGTAAAATAGTACCTAATTCCTGTATGGTCATTTGAAATCCCCCATCACCAATAAAAGTAATAACAGGGACATCAGGCTTAGCTAATTTAGCTCCAACAGCAGCTGGGAGGCCAAAACCCATAGTACCCATCCCACCAGATGTGATAAGACTATTTGGATTTTTGAACTTATAATATCGAGCTGATGCCATTTGATGTTGCCCAACATCGGTAACTATAATTGCTTCGCCATCTGTTTTTTCAGATATTTGGTTTACTACTTCTCCCATTCTAATTTTGCCATTTTTGGGATAGCATTCGTTCTCAATGACGTTTTTTCTTTCTTCCTCATAACAGGAATGAAATTCTGCCAGCCATTCAGGAAAAGAATTCTTTTTTACAAGAGGTGTTAAAGCTTCAAGAGCCAACTTTGCATCAGAATGGATTTCAACATCCACAGGAACATTTTTATTTATTTCAGCCTTATCAATTTCAATATGAATAATACTTGCTTTTTTAGCATACTTTTTCAGATTACCCGTTACTCTGTCGTCAAATCGCATACCAACTGCAATTATCAAATCAGCATCGTTAGTTTTTACATTGGGAGCATAATTTCCGTGCATGCCCAGGTATCCAACATAAAGTGGATGGGCTGTTGGAAAGGCGGATAGTCCAAGGAGAGTAGAAGCAACAGGAATGCCGGTTTTTTCAGCAAAGGCCAGGAATTCTTTTTCTGCTTTTGAAAGCAATATACCATGTCCAGCCAGAATAAGTGGTTTCCTTGCATGGTTAATTAAAATGGCTGCTGATTCAATATCTTTCAGGTTCAAAGTGACATTAGGGTTGTAACTTCTTAGTTTTGTGCACTTCTCATACTTGAAATCTATCTCATGAAGCTGTGCATCCTTAGTAATGTCAATTAAAACCGGTCCAGGCCGACCCGAATTTGCAATAAAAAAAGCCTTTGCAAGAATTTCTGGAATTTCTTCACCTTTAGTAATTTGATAGTTCCATTTTGTAACTGGCATAGAAATTCCAACAATATCTGTTTCCTGAAATGCATCTGAACCAATGAGATTTGAAACTACCTGGGCAGTAATAAAAACTACAGGTATAGAATCCAGGTTGGCGTTTGCAATACCGGTGACAAGGTTTGTTGCTCCCGGTCCTGATGTAGCAAAGCAAACCCCAGTTTTTCCAGAAACCTGAGCATAAGCCTGGGATGCATGGGCGCCACCTTGCTCATGTCTTACTAAAATATGAGTAAGGCTGTCTTCCACTTCATATAATTCGTCATAAATGGGCATTATAGCTCCTCCAGGGTAACCGAAGATAGTATCAACACCTTCTTCCTGAAGTGCCATAATTACGGCTTTCGCACCATTTACCTTTACTGTTTCACTTTCTTTGATCATATTATCCTTTTTTTGGATTTTTTTTTCTTTTTGATCCTGCATATTATCTGGTTGAGAAATTAAATAACTCGAATCGCCCCTGTATCAGCTGAACTTACCAGGTGGGCATATGCCTTGAGTGCTCCGGATATGTTCCTTTCTCTGTTTTCAGGTTGATAACTTTTATCCATTTTTTGCTCTTCCACAATTCTTCGCTCAGAAAGCTCCTGCTCGCTAAGTAAAACATTGATTGTTCTTTGATTAAGATTAATTTCAATTAAATCACCATCCTTCAATAGAGCAATTTCACCTTTGCCTGCTGCTTCCGGAGATATATGGCCTATAGAAAGTCCTGATGTTCCTCCAGAGAATCTACCATCTGTTATTAAGGCACATTTTTTATCCAGCCCTTTTGATTTTAAATATGAAGTTGGATAAAGCATTTCCTGCATGCCTGGACCACCTTTTGGTCCTTCATACCTAATAACAATAACATCACCTTCCTTTATATCACCATTCAAAATCCCGTCAACTGAAGACTCCTGTGACTCATATATTTTGGTTGTTCCTGTAAATGTAAATACACCAGGATCCACGCCGGCTGTTTTTACAATGCAGCCTTTGCGGGCAATATTTCCATAAAGAACTGCCAACCCACCATCTTTATTATAGGCATTTTCCAGGTTTCTGATACACCCTTTTTCCCTGTCCAGGTCAAGGGTTTTGTAGACATTTATTTGAGAACCCATTTCAAGATTTTTAATCCATCCTGGTGAACTTGCAAATATGTCTTTTGCTTCCTGAGTAGCAGAATCCCCTGATACATCAAATTGTTCTATAGCTTCCTTCAGAGATGAGAAATCAATTCTTTTGACCGAAGTATCAATCAATCCAGCTTTATCTAATTCTCCTAATATCGAAAGTATTCCTCCTGCCCGGTTAACATCCTGCACATGATAATCTGAACTTGGAGCAACTTTACATAAAGTAGGGGTTTTGCGTGAAAGGGCATCAATATCTTCCATGGAGAACTCAACATTTGCTTCATGAGCAATAGCCAGGAGGTGAAGAACTGTATTGGTAGATCCTCCCATGGCAATATCAAGTGTCATTGCATTCAAAAAAGCAGATCGAGTGGCAATGGATCGTGGAAGGACAGAGGTGTCGCCTTCATGGTAATAACGATTGGTAATTTCCACAATTAACCTGGAAGCCTTTTCAAATAGATTTAATCTGTTTTTATGTGTGGCTACAATGGTTCCATTCCCTGGTAATGCCAGTCCAATTGCCTCGTTCAGGCAATTCATTGAATTAGCCGTAAACATTCCGGAGCAGGAACCGCAGGTAGGACAAGCTTCTCTTTCAACCTGGGCAAGGTAATCATCACTTACTGATTCATCTGCTGCAAGAACCATTGCATCAACTAGATCCAATTGCTTGTCACCTAATACACCAGCTTCCATTGGGCCTCCTGAAACATAAATAGTCGGAATATTTAACCGCATTCCAGCCATCATCATACCGGGAGTGATTTTATCACAGTTGCTTATGCAGATCATTGCATCTACTTTATGTGCATTGCAAACATATTCAATGCTATCAGCAATAATGTCTCTTGAGGGAAGAGAATAAAGCATCCCGTCATGGCCCATGGCAATCCCATCATCAATAGCAATGGTATTGAATTCTGCAGCAAAACATCCTTGCGCTTCAATTTGCTTTTTTACCATTTGTCCAATCTCATGCAAGTGGGCGTGACCAGGAACAAATTGAGAAAATGAGTTTACTACAGCTATTACTGGCTTGTCAAAATGCTTCTCTTGCATTCCATTAGCTCTCCAAAGACTTCGGGCACCAGCCATATTTCGTCCCTGGGTTGTAGTAGAACTACGTAATGAGATTTTATAAGCTTGCATATTTTCTTGTATAAAAAAAAACTTCCCGGTAATCCGGGAAGCTATATGTTATATTATCGCATTTCTTTCCCGGTATCACCTGCGAATAGCAAGTAATAAAATAATAGAAAGCATAATTGATAAGAATTTCATACTAAATTCCTTTTTCAGCGTGTAAAAATAGTGCTAATTTCTTTAATGCAAAATTAAATATGAAAAAAATCATATTAATTTTTATTACAACATGAATACAAAATTGATAAACGGTCTAAATCTGTTTATTAAGAATTAGAAATTGAACATAGATAAGCCATAGTGATTTTTTTCCTGAATTATTTATTCATCTGCAAATGGTTCAGGATTGTTTTCTATTTTTGTTCTCCTTAACTCAAGATATCTTCGTTTATGTTAATGCACATAATTTCCGACTCACTGCGCCATGCATTAATGATTACCAGTTTTGTTATGGTAGTTATGTTGCTTATCGAGTACCTCAATGTACAAACACGTGGAACATGGAGTAAAGGTTTGCAGGCCAGTAAATGGATGCAGGTGATTATCGCTGCTTTTATGGGGATTATTCCAGGTTGTTTAGGAACATTCACGGTTGTTTCCTTGTATTCACATAGAATTATGAATTTTGCTGCCCTGGTAACCGTAATGATAGCAAGTTCCGGTGATGAGGCCTTCATTATGCTGGCCATGATTCCTAATACGTTTATCTGGATAACATTGATAATTTTGGGAATTGCCATAATTGCTGGTTTCCTATTAAATCTATTTCCTAAAATATCAGAATTCCAGCCTTTTAGTTTAGATCACAGCTATCATATTCATGAGGGAGACCAGAAAGTATCCTGTTTTGAAAAAGAAAATATAATTCCTCAATTAAAAAATACTTCTTCTACAAGGGCCTTATTTCTAATTGGAATATCAATTTTACTGGTGTTTATTGGATTTGGTGAGATAGGTCCTGAGGATTGGAATTGGGTTAGCACTATTTTATTTGGTGGATCACTGCTTACCTTATTTATTGTTGCTACTGTACCAGATCATTTTCTTGAAGAACACATCTGGGCACATATAATTAAAAAGCATTTTCTAAAAATATTCCTTTGGAGTTTTGGCGCAATGATGATTATTCATCTACTTGAAGACCAGATCGATGTTCAAAATTTTGTAGAAAGCAATATCTATCTTATTTTGATTATTGCTGTACTGGTTGGTTTGATACCTGAGTCAGGCCCACATATGGTATTTATTTCGCTTTATATGGCAGGTGCTATTCCTTTTAGCATCTTGCTTGTCAACTCTATTGTTCAGGATGGTCATGGTAGTTTGCCTTTGTTGGCTGAATCAAAGAGGAGCTTTTTCTATATGAAAATAATAAATATGATGATAGGCCTGATCGTTGGTTTAATTAGTATTTATTTTGGCTGGTAGTTGACTATCTCAAATGTTGACCATTCTAAATCAGCCATTCCCTTCTAATAAATATTGAATTTCTTTGAGTATTATGCATGAAATGTATATTTTCGTAGCCAAGGAAAATTGAAATCTATATGCTCTTATAACCTGCTTTTGGCAGGATAAAAATGTTTGTGATGGAAACGAATGATCAAAAAAATGGCCTTTCAGAGGAATTAAATGAAAATCAAGAATCTTTTGAAAAGATAAAGGATGAAAATCAATTAGAAAAGGAAGTTGTTAAAGAGGAGGAAAGTGAGAAGGTGGAAGCCATTGATACGAATTCGGAAAATGAACCTGAAACTGCAAGTATTTCTGATGAAACCTCCATACAAGTTTCTTCTGATGAAAGTGAAGAAGAAGATTTAGTTCTTGATAATCAAAAGGGTTCAATAGAAGAAGGAATTGTTTCGGAGGTGAAAATGCAAGTTGAACCAGCTGATCAGATTAATCCTGAGAAAAAGGAAAAAGTTCTTGAAAATATTAAGGAAAAGGCTCCTGTTGAGAAAGCAATTGAAGAAGATAAAACCATCGATAATGCTAACATAATTGAGTCCGAACCTGATTCAGAGAAAGAAACTAAAGAATCAAAGGGAGCTGAGGTTGATAAAACTGAGATTAAATCGGTAGATTATTCAACCTTCTCACTTGATGACCTAGTTAATACCCTGACCATTCTCATTGCGGACCGACCCATTCATAAAATTAAAAGTGACCTTGATCAAATTAAATCCAATTTCTATAAGAAGCTTAAAGTCGTAATTGATAAGAAAAAAGCCGATTTTGAAAAAGAAGGGGGCAAAATTGAAGATTTTAAGCCAGAAATAGATTCTAGAGAAGAAAAGCTCAAAGAGGCTTTTACAGTGTATAAAAGGAAAAAGCTTCAATACATTCAGCAACTTGAACATTCAAAACAAGGTAATCTGGAGGAAAAGTATAGGATCATTGAGGGAATAAAAGGTTTAATTAATAAGGAAGAGTCAATTAATAAAACTTTTCATGAATTTAGAGATCTTCAGAATCGTTGGCGTGCAGCTGGTTTGGTTCCTCAGTCAAAGCTGAAAGACTTATGGGAAAACTATCATTATCATGTTGAAAAGTTTTACGATTTCATAAAAATAAATAAAGAGCTTCGTGACCTTGATCTAAAAAAGAACCTTGAATTAAAGATTACACTTTGTGAGAAGGCTGAAAATCTTATGCTTGAAAGTAATATTGTAATGGCATTTAGAACATTACAAAAGTATCATGAGCAATGGAGAGAAATAGGGCCTGTTCCCATAGAGTCAAAGGACGAAATATGGGATAGGTTTCGCTTAGCAACTTCAAAAATTAACAGGAAGCATCAGAAGCATTTTGAAGATCTTAAAGATGGACTTAGAAAAAATCTGGAAGCAAAAACAGAATTGTGTGAGAAGGTAGAAGATGTTTTGAAACTAGAATTGAAATTGCATAAAGACTGGGAGAAATTTTCACGTGAAATAATTGGATTTCAAAAAGCTTGGAAGTCAATTGGTTTTGCGCCAAAAAAGCATAACACAGTTATTTATGATCGGTTTCGTAAGGCTTGTGATGATTTTTTTAATCAAAAAAGGGAGTTCTATTCTGAAAATAAGGAACTGCAACAGAATAACCTTCAATTAAAGACAGATCTCTGCGTTCAGGCTGAGGCATTGAAGGATAGTGAAGAATGGAAGAAGGCTACAATTGATCTTATTGCACTTCAGAAAAAATGGAAAGAAATTGGTCCGGTTCCCAGGAAAGTGTCTGACAAGGTATGGAAAAGATTCCGTGCAGCCTGTGATGTCTTTTTTAACAGGAAATCTGAATTTTATGCAAATATTGATCAGACATATGATGACAATTATAAAACAAAAGTAAAACTTATCGAACAGATAGAGAGCTATACTTTTGTTGAAAATATGGATGAGAATTTTGAGAAGCTGAAAGATTTTCAAAGACAATGGGCTGAAATAGGATATGTTCCATTGAAGAAGAAGGAGGCAATTCTTCAAAAATACCGCAAAGTAGTTGATGATTTTTTTGATCGCCTCAATATCGATGATTCACGTAAAAATATGCTTAAATTTAAAAATAAGCTAAGTGAGTTGGAATCGAATCCGAATGCAAAAGGGAAATTATACAGTGAACGCGAGAAATTTATTAATAAGGTTAAAAAACTTGAAAGTGATATAGTCCTTTGGGAGAATAATATTGGTTTCTTTGCTAAGTCTGAGAGTGCGAATTCGATGATCGAAGAGTTTACCAAGAAAATCGATCAGGCTAAAAAGAATCTGGAGAACTTGAAGGACAAAATAAAAATGATTGATAATCTGTAGCTTATTTAGCTGTTTTCAAGTAGCTTTGTACCCTGTTTCATAAATTTAGACCACTATAACCTTTAATAAACAAATACTTTGCAACCTACCAAATACATTTTTGTAACAGGAGGAGTTACTTCCTCTCTTGGAAAAGGAATAATCTCAGCCTCATTAGCAAAATTACTTCAATCAAGAGGTTATAATGTTACAATATCTAAACTAGATCCATATATTAATGTTGATCCGGGAACTCTTAATCCCTATGAACATGGAGAATGCTATGTGACAGAAGATGGAGCTGAAACAGATCTCGATTTGGGTCATTATGAACGGTTTCTTAATGCTCCGACTTCAAAAGCAAACAATGTAACTACTGGCAAGGTTTATCAAACAGTAATTAACAAGGAAAGAGCAGGAGATTATCTGGGTAAAACAGTGCAGATTATTCCCCACATTACTGATGAAATTAAGCGGCGTATTAAGTATGTTGCTCAGAAACATAAATACGATATCGTAATTACAGAAATTGGCGGAACAGTAGGTGATATTGAGTCACTACCTTATATTGAATCTGTACGTCAGTTAAAATGGGAGTTAGGCAACCAGAATTGCCTTGTTGTGCATTTAACGCTGGTTCCCTACCTGGCTGCGACAGGTGAGCTGAAAACCAAGCCAACGCAGCATTCTGTAAAGATTTTGCAAGAGAATGGTATTCAGCCAGATATACTTGTATTGCGTGCAGAAAGAAATTTAAATGATGAGATTAAGGCAAAAGTGGCTTTGTTTTGTAATGTTGATACTGAATCAGTTATTGAATCGGTAAATGTCTCCACAATATATGAGGTTCCTTTGTTAATGCAGCAAGAAAAACTGGACAAGGTTGCCTTGAAGAAGCTGGGTCTGGAAATTGGCGGTAATCCAGAGCTCAAGCCCTGGAAAAAGTTTGTTTTAAAAATAAAGAGCCCAAAAAGAACTATAAAAATAGGACTTGTTGGCAAATATGTGGAATTACACGATGCCTATAAATCTATTTCAGAGTCTTTTATTCACGCAGGAGCTGTAAACGAAGTCAAAGTTGATTTGCAATATATCCATTCTGAATCAATAAATGATTTAAATGCAGAGGAGAGACTGTCTGATTTACAGGGTATACTGGTTGCCCCCGGATTTGGCAACAGGGGGCTGGAAGGTAAGATAGCGGCTGCGCGATATGCCAGAGAGAACAACATACCCTATCTTGGAATTTGCCTGGGTATGCAGTGTTCTGTAATTGAATTTGCACGAAATGTATTGAACCTCGAAAATGCAGATTCAACAGAAATGAATGAGCGCACACCTTATCCGGTAATCGACCTTATGGAAGAGCAGAAAGGATTGACAGAAAAGGGAGGTACCATGAGGTTGGGGGCATATCCTTGTAACATTAAGAAAGCAAGTAACTCATACAGGGCATATGGTAAGTTGAAAACCAACGAAAGGCATAGACACAGATATGAGTTCAATAATAAGTTTTTAAAGAATTTTGAGGAAGCGGGAATGAAATCAGTTGGTATCAATCCTGATTCCGGATTGGTGGAGATATTAGAAATTCCGGATCATAAATGGTATGTTGGAGTTCAGTTTCACCCGGAATATAGAAGTACAGTTATTAGTCCACATCCATTATTTATCGGATTTGTCAAAGCTTCTATGCAGGAATAATTAATAGTAATTTTGTAATTTATTTATGGACAGAAATACAATTATTGGGATTTTATTGATTGGAGTTATATTTATTGGGTATACTTACTATAACAATTCCAAACTTGACAAGTCATATACAAAAGAAATAACAGTAGCAGATTCCTTGTATCTGGCTAAAGATTATGATGGTGCAATTTTGGCATATCGAAAAGCCTCATCATATAAGCCGAAAGAGACCTACCCAAAAGGTCAAATCAACGATATAAATCAGATTATGGGAGTATCAATGGAGAAATCTGATACTTCAGAGGAAGCTGGTCGATCGCCTGGAGCTGAAATTGATTTAGTGAATGAAGCTATTGAGACACCTCCTCAAGACCCCACAGTTGTTAGTGAACAGTATGGCTCATTTGCAGATGCTGCTACCGGAGATTTAGAATTTACTACCCTTGAAAATGACTTGGTCCGGTTAAGAATTTCAAACAAAGGAGGAAGGCTCTATTCTGCTGAATTGAAGACTTTTCACACCTATGATACACTACCTCTTTTTTTATTTAATGGAGATTCTACCATATTTGGGATACAATTTTTCACACAGGATAATCATGCTATAAAAACCAACGATCTCTATTTCAAAGCTCAAACTGATAAACAGTTGATTGTAGTCCAGGATCAACCTGAAAGTGTAACTATGAGACTTGAAGCAGGTGAGGGCAAGTACATAGACTATATCTATACTCTGAAGCCAAATGATTATATGCTCGATTTTGATATGTCTATATCAGGTATGCAGGATGTTTTTGCACGAAACCTGAGTTCATTGGATTTATCATGGGAAATGTATCTTCCTCAACAGGAAAAAGGACGGAAGAACGAAGATTACTATACAGGTTTTAAATACAAGTATTATCAGGATGTGGTTGATGGATCAAGAGAACGATCTACAAAAGAAGTCGAGGAGCAGGAAGTAACTACACGAATTAAATGGTTGGCTTACAAAGACCAATTTTTCTCATCTGTTCTTATCGCAGATGATCAACCTTTTCTAAATGCATGGGTACGTTCTGAAAAGTTGCCTGAAGATAGTCCCTATTTGAGATTCTACCAGTCGAAGTTGAGCATCCCTTTCAATGGAGAAGATAGCGAAACCTTTAAAATGCATTTCTATCTGGGGCCAAATCATATAAAAACACTCAAAAAGTATGATATGGACCTGGATCAACTGGTATTTCTGGGTCGGAATATTATTCGCTGGATAAACGAATATGTAATCATTAATATATTTGACTGGCTTAATAGATATTTTGCCAATTACGGTCTGATAATTTTGTTATTAACCGTAATAATTAAAATGGCTTTGTTCCCTCTTACTTATAAATCATATATTTCACAGGCAAAAATGAGGGTTCTAAAACCTCAGATTGATGAATTGACCGCCAAGTTCCCAAAGAAGGATGATGCCATGAAAAAGCAGCAAGCTACCATGGCACTGTATAAAAAGGTGGGGGTTAGTCCTGTGGGAGGATGTTTACCGATGGTTCTTCAAATGCCTATTTTGTTTGCTATGTTTAGGTTCTTTCCCACCTCAATAGAATTGCGGCAGGAGAGTTTCTTATGGGCAACAGACCTTTCAACTTATGATTCAATCCTAACCTTACCATGGGATATACCTATGTATGGTGATCATGTTAGTCTATTTACCATTTTAATGACAGTGTCTACTATTATTACCATGAAAATAAACAGTCCTACTCAGGGTAGTGCTCAGATGCCTGGTATGAAGGGGATGATGTACATGATGCCTGTTATGTTTATGGTTATCTTGAATAGCTTTTCTGCAGGTTTAACATATTATTATTTTCTGGCCAATATCATCACATTTATTCAAAACATGATTACCAAGAGTTTCGTAAATGAAGATGCTATGTTAAAAAAGCTCGAATCAAATAAGAAAAAGCCCGCCAAGAAATCAAAATGGCAGCAAAGGCTTGAAGATGCTGCCAAAGCCAAAGGTTATAAACCAGTAAAAAAGAAGTAGTATTTATATTGGATAGTTTTAATGAGAAAACTATGCAAACTAAAAGTTTGGTTTCTCAGTATTACTTTTTTTGATAGTAATATCTAATCTTCAGACACATTGCGAAATTCAGTTCAGTCATGCTAGGTTAAAACATTGGATTTGCAATACAAATTGGGGATTGTTTTAAAAACGCATGACTTCTTAAAACCGAAAAATCTTTACCATG
>RCNC010000116.1_pt1 | contig 42171 bp, 39 predicted proteins | sample 2041301 | NCBI WGS metagenome assembly RCNC01 (sample SAMN09708231, study PRJNA481090) | Marine sediment metagenome, whole genome shotgun sequencing project. | biome: marine sediment; feature: ocean; material: sediment; isolation source: Sewage treatment plant 13A marine sediment (STP13A) ...
CGCGGCCCCGATGAGCGGGATCTTTGCTTCGCGCCGACCCCGATGGCGGGATCTCCGCTTCGCTTCGACAAGCGGCGAGGAATGCGCTCGCTATCGCGGTTCACAATGGACACTGAATATTTCAATTTAAGAAAAAATATTAAGTACCGAAAACCAGTTTGAGGAAGATAGAAATTTAATTACAATTGATTACAATAAAGAGATAAAATGCAATGGTGCTTAGAGGCTGTGGCGGATGCAGGTAGGAAATGGCTGGTTACCATAGAGTCAGTTCCTTTTGTGATTGGCCGCGCTGACGACTGCGAACTTAAGCTAATCGATGATCGTATCTCCAGACATCACTGCGAGATTCGCATAAGCAGTAATCTGCTGTGGATTCGAGATCTTGAGAGCACCAATGGCACTTATGTCAATAAAAATAAAATCAAGCGCGCCGAATTGCTCGAACCAAACGATATTATCTCAATTGAGAAATATAAATTTAAGGTAAAGAGCGTCCGTGCGTCAATTTCAACTACAACACACGAGACCATACACTCAACGCTTTCTAAAGAAATCTTAGACTTGTCCTTTTTTGAGCCAAAGTTGCAGATGTTGCTTCAGGATCGAAAGGTAATCCCTCATTTTCAACCGGTAGCGAGATTTTCTGATTTGACTGAGGTAGGGTACGAGATTCTTGGACGTGTTGACGATGAAGACTTGCCATCGAACCCATCTGAACTATTAGACATGGCAGCGTGTTTTGGATTGGCCTCTGACCTGAGTTCCCTTTTCCGAGAAGTGGGGGTGGAGATTGGAAAAAATTTGCCTGGATCACCTTTGCTGTTCGTAAATACTACCCAGCTTGAAATCTACGAAATAGATGCCCTTCTTGCATCTCTGAAGAGGATTCGCAATATCGCCCCTTTAAACAAGATCGTGTTGGAAATAAATGAAAAAGCAGCCACCGATACAAATGAGTTCCCCCAGCTACGCGATGCTTTGGGGGAAATGGATATGGGATTGGCTTTCGATGATTTCGGTGTCGGTCAAACTCGGTTGGTGGAACTTTCAAACATATCTCCGGATTATCTCAAGTTCGACATCTCCTTAATCCGTCAAATTCACCTCGCACCAAAGCGACTGCATCAGATGATTTCGACATTTATCAAAGCATCCCATGATCTTGGCATACTCACCCTCGCAGAAGGTATTGAAAGCTCTGAAGAAGCAGAGGTATGCAAACAGCTTGGTTTTGATTTGGGGCAGGGTTATTTCTTTGGAAGGCCCGCACCCATCAATGCGATCGAAGTTTATCTAAATGTTACCCCGGGCGCTTGATTTAATGATCAGGCCTCATCTCATAAAACTGATCTTCCAGGCAATGCATAAATCTATTTATTTAGTCGGGTTGTGATTGAGATCATCTTGGCCCTGTGGCTTTTACTGAAACATGAGATTCCATCAGAAATCTGAAAAAACCATATCGTTATGATGTGTTGGAGTTATCGCCAGAGCTTGCGCCAACGGTGACCGGCGCCCGTCAGGGCGTCCGGTGAACCGCCTTGTTCGCTATCCTTGTTTGCTCGACTAAGTTAAGTGGCTATCTAACAAGTAAGGATAAGTCGTTATAACCACTTCAGGTTATGACCGATATCAAGCTTGACGCCTTCAGCAAGCATTGTTTGACTCGGCATCGTGACCTTAACATGATACTCATAGATACCCGGACCGATTCGATTGTTGGGTGAGGTGTCGAGGCTAGAGCTTTTTAACATCCTAACCAAGTTTCCACCCATCCGTCGCGCGTATTGTTCAGATGTCCCGTAATCAGCTATAAGGATTATCATGACTTTCTTTCCCCTTTGATAGATCGACGCATCTATGATCCGATCATATCCCTTGATGCTATTGATCACCAAAGACTTCACGTCTTCGCCTATTGGTTCGACCGCATAGACTATGTTGGCCATCATCCCGACCATCACCAGTGTCAAAAGAATACGTTTCATACTCAACCCTTAATGTTGTCCTAAAGAATATAGTCGAATCCTGATTAATTGATGAGTAGCTAACATCCTTTCCATCACGCCATTTTAAACCGGACATCATACGGAATGGTATGGATCGCCCGGTCGGCCAGCCTCCTGAACGTCCCGAGTCTGACTATCCACAGGCAAGCATGGTAAAGGCACCAGTAATACCAGCCAGGCATGACGTATACAGCTCGCATTGCAGATAATTCATAGTCAGCCCAATAGTATAGTCGCAGGAGTTTCCATCGATATGCGGTGGCCCTAAGTGGCAACAAGATGGCTTTCTTCAACGCTTTCATAGGACTTCTCCCGAATCATCGACAGTTGAACGCCTTTTACTAACGTCGATAACTACAATAGTTATGCCATTTAGCACGAAGACCTCGTAACATGCTGATATGTTATTTTTTTGTAGATTTTTTACAGGAAATCAGATTTTGTTATGGCAGGTGTATAACGACGGTTGAGAACTTGATCTTCATATAAACCATGTAATTTATTTCATAGCCTTGGATTAATGCCATGATTATTGATACAAAATCGAGGGATCGGGTTGGTAAACAGTTAGAGACCTTGGTGGAGACAGAGGGATTTCTGGGCCACGGCGGGAAAATGACTCATGAGGGAGGCGGCTTGGGGCAGACTATCCAGTTTGGGATTACGGGTCTTAATTTATACACTGGACCGAGCGTTAACGCTCTGAGCATCACGATTGTGTAAGGCCCGATCAGTTCTTTATTTTTTAAGCGCAAACTCGAGTTGTCGCAGTGTGGTTTGTCCTGACCTATACTTGAATTGACAGAGTTGAAAAGGGAGTCAGAACATCGATTGACAGCGTGGTATCACCACTTTTCGGAAGCCCCCTACACCGTTGATGCGTTGGAGATATCCCCAGTTTTATTTCAGTCCCCCCTGGGGGTGAAATCTTTTTAGTCCACCGCCACATATTTTTATTCATCGTTTCATTTCAATATTTATGACATTCGCAATAATTTCGTCATGACATAAAAACTTTGCTGCTGAAACCCGATGATGACCATCCATGACGTAATATTTATTATTGACTCGATACAATGTAACAGGGGGCAATGGTTGTGACTTTTTCATTATCCTTTTAATTTCTGAAAATCTTTCAAGAGGTAAATGTTTTTTTAAACTAAAGCTGCTGTCAAAATCAAAACACCTACCAATGCTCCCTATTATATTCGCTACCGGAACCGTTCGTAACTCCCTATTTTCCAAAATATCAAAATTTGGTTTTTGTTCCTCCCCAAAAAGGCACTCTATACTATCCCCTTTCTGGCGACGTCTATCTTTTATGGCTATGACAGCTCCGCTTACCGTAATAACTGACACGGCTCCAATGATCCACAAGGTCGCCTCCATAGCCCCTCCCCTGGTTCTCCTGTGAAGTTACTTTATTGATAAAGCTACTACATTGTAGTAGTTTCAGCATCATTTACACATTGTCAAGACGCAACAAAAAAAGTAAAATCTATCTCCATCTATATGAGCATTACTAACTATATTTATAGTGGAGTCATACACAGGATTGGGGGGGCAGTGTGGTGATACATTGAGATCATCTGTGTTGCGCGGTCATTGCCCAAACTGGTGATCAGTTGGAAGTATATGTAGCGCTCCGAATCAACAGCCTGGCGAAATCCAGGTGCGCCTGCATGTGCTATTTATGCGGAAAAGGCACACTGTGGGTTTTGATGAATGCCATTAATCTAAAAACCAACATACTTAATTAGTAAGCTGACTTTGCTTCTTCGAGAATACGCTTCATATGTCGCATATCGGTCCCGCAGCAACCTCCAACAATATTAAAATGTGGATACAGCTTGCGAAGGCCACCGACAAGTTTACCAAGCTCGTCCTGATTGCCTTCGTCGAGTTCCTCGGCTACCTCTAGTTCGGCATGACTGCAACGGGAGGCGTTGGCAACTACGCCCCTTAATCGATGCATCCATGGTTCATCGTTAAAGATACCAGTGAAATGGTCCGGGTGTGCACAGTTGACTAAAAAGTATAAAGCTCGACAATCCGATTCAGCATCAACTTTTTCGATGGCTTCTTTAAGTGGCATGCCCGTTGGTAAACGTCCATCTGTTTCAACGGTAAATGAAATTGCGACCGGCATGTCATATCGCTGTGCCGCACGCACGACACCTGCTGCTTCCTCGGCATAGCAAATCGTAGATGCGCTTACCAGGTCGGCCTCGGTATTGGAATAAACTGCTATTTGCTCTGCGTGGTAACTCTCTGCTTCCTCTGTGCTCATTAGATCGGAAGGTGCATAGCCATCGCCGCGAGGTCCGACCTGACCACAAAGAACCGTTGGTAGGTCACCTTTTTCTTCTCGAACACTTGTGATCAATCCAATCGCATCGATGTTAAATCTTTTAAGATCATCGGGTGAGTAGCTAAGTTCTGCGCCCCTATCTCGATTCGCTACCCAGGTCACTGAGTCAAGGATGACACTAACACTTTGTTCCCGGGCCAATTCCACCAGATTGGAGTAGTACTCACGAAGTATATTTTTACCTTCTAAAGTTGAGAGCAGTGGATAGGAGGCAAAGCCAGGTAAATCGATTCCACGATTGTAAATAAGGTCGGTATCTATGCCGGTATAGCAAGCAAATATATCATTTCCAAGCTGGGGTAGATTATCTCGGTATTTAGCCATTTTGTTGTCGCCTGTTGTTGTTATGCGGGCTGACGATAGGCCGCGATTATGGATTCTCCGCTAAACGCTCCGCATAAGCGTCAAACCGTAAGCGTAGAGAGGGGTTTGTCCAACTGCTTGCGTTTGTTAGGCGATTGAGAGCCACTTATTGAGAAATTGGGTCTGCACTTGAATCGCTACATCATTGATATCGGTGCCAATAGACCACTATGTGATGTCTTTGTTAACGTAGGAGCATTACACTGTTTGTCAAGTAATTGAGAGGGGGTTTTGATATCTTGCTATAAAACCAACTATCATTGAAGTACAGATAGATTGAGATCATCTTTGTTACGCGGTCATAGCCTAAACTGCTGATCAGTTGGAGGCATGGGTAACGCCGAACTGTGCGGCGCGCCCTTTGCGTCGGCACCAGTGACATGTTATGCATAAACGGCAATATATTCTTTCAAAATCGAAGATCCACTACAAAAAGGTAGTCTTAACAGGTGGTGGTGACTTGAGAGTTTGCTGAACAACGCAACATTCTTTCGCGGCAACCTGGAGGCGCTCTAACTGTCTCGGCGGAGTTCCTTCCTTCACCTTCATCTTTACCTCGCATTTCATGGCCTGAAATCCAACAGGCACATTCCGATCCATCATCAAAGTGCCACGAACATCTGCGGTAGCCGTTACACGGACCACCAAATCAAGGAGTTCGATGTTCATCAAGTTTGCGACCATCCGAATAGCCGAGTCTTGGCAGGCCGCTAACGCAGCGCAAAGCAGATCTCCAGGCGTTGGGGCATCGTGTTTCCCGCCAACCGCTGCATGAACGCCAACCGGCACCGAAACGCCGCAGCCATCCATAGGTTCGACCATTGAATGAAAAGGATCTGAAGCAATGTCGCCGGATGTCTTAGCATGGTCTATAACCATGGCCAGCTCTGGTTCTTGCGTATACTGTGCCCTAAGAGGTTTTTGCGCTTCGAATACAATTGGTTGCATGTTTTGAAATCTCCTTTGTTGTGATGCCCAACAGTGCCAATACATGGAAAATTTTCCACATATTGGTGTATTAAGTGTGAAAAGTGGAAAATGAGACGGGAAATTTCGCACTTTTTGTTTTTAGGAGATACTCATAAATCGATACCGGTTTTTCATCGGATAAAATTTTTTATCAAAAATCAATGAAATTCAAAAATTTAAGTGTTTCGTTAGTTACAGGGAGAAAGTTACCTGAAGGGTATCTGCCGATCTGGTGATATATTGAGAGCATCTTTGTAACTGAGATATTATGTAATTTTACCGATACGCTTTGGTCATCTCCATGGTACCACCTGAGTCGTAATTGCTACAAGGTTTGCCCGGTGGTGACTATTATCAATCATCGTTGGAAATTGGCGAGGTTGATATCTGCAAAGTTGTTGGAGTTATCGCCGGAGCGTACCTCTGCGCTCAGCCGCAGCGTTTAGCGGGTACTTGGAGCGCCTTGAAATGTGTGAATTATATGCCCTTACCCCCCATCCACGATAAATAAAGTGCATTCGGCATTATTTAAACGCATAGGTTTTACTGGAGCATATTCCTCTGAGTCTACAAACGCCTGCGCGCTTTTAACATCAGGAAATTCGATAATTACAATCCTGGTGGGCGTCCAAAGCTCAGTTTGCCTAACATCCATCGCCCCACCCCTAACTCGATATACACCTCCGTATTTTTCAGCGATGGGTTTCGCAAGCTTTTTATACTCTTCATATACCTCTGGATTGTTGATCTTGGTGTCAACAACAAGATATGCACTCATATGGAAACCTCCTGATTCTTTTACACATAACAAGTTATAGTGTGGTTCTGGATTCATTACGAGTGTAATAACATCCGACTATACGGGCTTCGACTATACACCTTACAGATAAATTGAGATCATTTTTGTAAAGCGGTCATTGCCCAATCCGGTGATCAGTTGGAGAAACCTGTGATTTTGAAAGGGCTGCTTCATTAAAGATACTTGAAAGAAGATAACAATATATTGAATTTATTTTGGCACTCCAGCCTTGAGCAGATCGTTGATTAAGCGCTGCTGTCGAGTTTCAACCCATCAATTTGCTGTAACCGTGAACGTCAGTGCTGAAGATGGCTTTCAATTTACGTTGTATGCCATTGTTTACCATAAAAAATCCAAGTGGTACGTTGAGTTAGTCTGCCAAAACATTTTCTGCTGGACGCTGCCTATTTTAAAGGACGGTCGACGATATCAGATATGGGCTCTTGCAGTTGTCCATTCGATAGAGAAAGCGCAGTTCAATAGTATAGGCCCCGGCCGCAAAGAGGCGTCGAGGTCGGAGATTTTTGAAAGCGTACGTTATTCGCCCAGCGCGAGAGGCCGGACACCCGCGGCCATGATTCGGTTGATTGCTCCAGTAGGCGTGGAACCGACAAGTAAAAACCAGCACCTCTGAAACAATGTGGTTAAGCCAAGGTCAAGCGGCTACGCGCTTTCTCAAGTACCGGCATTCCGTCTATTTCTCCCCGGCCGCTGCGGCCGATCTGATTGGTTACGGCATACCACTCATTGAACACATGGATCTGCATGAACAAGGCAACGTCAATCCAATAATACTGAAAATCGCCTATAATCGCCACATAAATCCCAGTGGAAAACATGTTAGGCGCGCACTGACTGGCCACATAAGGCAAGCCAAGGATGGTTTTACCCTCGGCAATGCCGGGACTCCAAGGGTATTGACCGTCACCGTCTTTGCGTTTGCGAATCTGCTTGACTGCATCCGGGTGAAAGATCCACGTTGCTTTTATCCGGTAGGGTTCACGCAAACCGGCTTTGGCCTCGATCTGACCATCGGCCTTGATACCGGTGATTGTGTTTCCAGTGGAAACGTCCCGGCTGGTAGAAATGCCTTCATCTGATGCAGTATACACGCCCAAGGGTTTCTTGTTTCCCTGGCCTGTACGAAAAACTTTATCCCAGGTCAGGCCGTGGATATAGCCCAGGCAGGAGGTAACCAGCTGCCCGTCATTGATACCGGATCGATTTACAAGGCGGAGACCATAATGGCAAGCGCATCGAAAACAATGAGGATGGATTCTTGTCTCCACCAAACACAATACAGGCGACCTCGACTTCCATTTGAGACGCTGCTTCGAGGCACCAATGATAGGCTGCATGGCTCTGGGATTTTCAGGGACATGGTGCACAATCTGCGACACGCAGATAGTGCATCATTTTCTGCTTGTCTTTTCAGTTAACTTCATGGCATGTCCGGTGAGTATCAGGGCGATGGTGCGCTCCGGAATTCTCCATTGTTGAGATCATCGACCAGAGAGGATGGCATGAACACGATTTAACCCCTTGTCGAAAAATGTCACCCGAAATACCCCCTTGTCAGTCTTGCCGCAGACGGAATAAGTCGCTGGAGATGCCTCAATGGAAACCATCCTGGATCGAATCCACCGATTGTCAATAGAGCTGCTCGATTCAGTCGGTGTCCGTTTTCATTGCCCTGAAATAGTGGAACGGTTGGCGATAAGCGGGGTTCATGTGGCGGGTGATCTGGTCAGGTTCACCGAAGCGCAGGTGATGGATTGCCTGTCAATGGCTCCTGAGGCGTTCACGATCAAAGCGCGCAACCCGGAAAAGGATGTACGTATCGGTGGCGACAGCAAATGCCTGGCCCCAGCCTACGGCGCATCGCATGTGGTGACTGAGGACAATCGTCGCCGCAATGCCACTCTGGCAGATTATCTCCGCATCGCCAAACTGGTTCATAGTACACCGTTGCTCAATTTAAATGGCGGCGTGCTGGTTCAGCCCGAGGATGTGAGCGGTCAACTGTCCAGCCTGGTAATGATTTACACCGCCATGTGCCTTAGCGACAAGCCGTTAATGGGTGTTCAGGATGGCGAGATCCAGGTTCGTCGCATGATGCAACTCGGCAGTATTTTATTTGGCGGTGAAAAAGCGTTCAAAAGCTCACCACATTTCCTCTTCCTGATCAATACATTGAGCCCTCTGCAAATGGATGCCCAGGCACTGACCACGCTGAAAGTCTGTGCGGAATATCATCAAGCGCTTCTAATCACCCCTGGTGTCATGTTCGGCACCACCTCACCCATAACCACGATTGGCAGCATGATTCAGGCCAATTCAGAATTCCTGGCTGCTTTCTGTACGGCACAATATCTGTCGCCGGGGCTGCCGGTCGTTTTCGGTTGTCTGGGGGCTCCCGCGGATATGCGCACCGGTGGTCTTTCTCTCGCGTCTCCAGCTCGGTTTACTTTTGCCGATTTGGCTGCCGGCTTAGCCGAGAGATACCATTTGCCCAACCGCGGCATTGGGTCCGTGACCGACGCGGGGCAGGTATCCGCACAAAGCGGATGTGAAGCGATGTTTACTTTGCAAAATGACTATAAAAGGAGAACCAGCCTGTCCATCCATGCAGCGGGTGTCTTAGCTGGTTTTTCCGCTTTCAGCTACGAGCAGTTCATTATTGACCTGGAAATCATCCGCATGGTTACCAGAAGCATCGAAGCCTCAGCGTTTACCGATGACGATTTCACTTTGGATGTAATTCGGGAAACGGGGCCAGGCGGGCAATACCTGACTAAAAAGCATACCCTGGCGCGCTGTCGAACCGTTCCATTTTTATCGGGGCTGTCTCCGAGCACCGCCGTCGACCCGAAAGACTATGCGAACAGGCTGACGGAAAACATCCGCAATGCCTTGGCAGATATAGAGATGCAGTATCGGTGTCCATATCTGCCTGACGAAGTCCTTAAACGGATCGATGCATATATGACCACACAAGGGGTGCCGGAGAAAGTTTTAGCGGCAGTCGTGAAGGCCAGCCACACCGCGTAATTCGGCAACCAACGACTTTATACCGGAAGATGGAGGGAAAAATATGTACCTTTCCAGAGATATTGGGGTTAGCCGGATCAAGGGCAGAAAAAAATATTGCTATGGGACTGGCTTGGGAATTGTGCTGTTGGATGAGACCTATCCCGGATTTCCAGGAGATGTACGCAATCCCAGTGCGTTTCCCTATCCTATACAGTACGAAGTGGCAGAAGGCATCGATATCCAAAAACTGGTTTTGGACGATGATAAACATCAGCACCTTGAAACGATTTTGAAAGCGGCCGGAAAGCTTGAAAAAATGGGCTGCCGGGCGATTCTCGCCGAGTGTGGCTATTTTGCTTATTTCCAGAAAGAGATTGCAGCCCGGATGGAAGTCCCGGTTTTTATGTCCAGCCTGTTGCAGATCCCATGGGCGCAATCTTTGATTGGCCCCGGAAGGGTTGTGGGGATTCTCATGTCCGCCAAGGAGATGCTCCTGGACAAACACCTGACCGATGTCGGGGTAGCGCTTGGCAGCAATTACGTGATCGGTGGTGCAATGGATTCGGGTGAATGTCCCGAATTCGACAACCTATGGACCGAGGGGATTCGACCGGCAGTCCCCCATGCGGATTATCAACAATCGGGAAAAGCATTCGTGCGTGTAGGCTTACGTTTTTTCAAAGATCATCCGAACATGGGAGCCATGGTACTTGAGTGCACGGGATTTCCACCTTTTGCAAGGGCCTTGCAGCGGGAAATTGGCATTCCGATTTTCAGTTGGGGAACGCTTATGGACTTTGCATATTCGATTACCGTACACCGTGATTATTACGGACATGTTTAGCAGCATGATAGACGAAGGCAGGAAAATCTTAAAGAGTCCTCCATTCACCTCATACTCCGCCAGATGGGGAGGTTTAGGGACAACACATGATGGTGAATATAATTTGAAATAGCGCATATGTAGCTGGGGGTTTGACTGCCTTCATTCATGCTTCTCATTCAGCGCGGCGGCCAGAAAATCGCAAAATCGGTAAGCAAGTGCGGTCGGCCTGCCTGTCTGGCCCTTTTGGGGTTTCCTCAGCCGGGGTGACAGTTCAATGTGGTAGGCCAGCCACCGTGCGTCGGTAATCGTCAGCGTCTTTGTCGCCTTGAAGTAAATGTCGGCAAAACGGCCGCAAACCGACACGTCCGCAAGGTCTGCATCCGCTACGCGTCTGCAATTGACTGCAGTGGCCAAATCCTCGGAAAAGGTGCTGAACGTCGCTGACCCGCAGGAGATCTCGACATCGTATTTAGATCGGACCTTTCCATGCCCGTGGATTTCGACCAGTACCCTGGGGCGCCATTTTACGATCTGCATCGTGTAGTCGCTGTGCAGGTGTTTGTTTGCATCGATGGTGTAGTTACCTGCGATGACACTGCAGCAGTCAAGCCGGTCGGCAAGATATCGACCCACAAAGCCGGTATTTTCGTCCGAATCGCTATGCTCCGCACAAGGTAAGTGAGGTGTGCCTGCCGGGGCATGGTGGGGCACACCGACAACGATGTCATCCCTTTTGCGCGTCTCGATGGTCAAGCGCGAGGGTTCAGTCGATTCGAGAATCGAATTCACATCCATTGCGTAGGCCTGTGCTTGCTCCAGGTTACATTTTCGATCAAGCGGGTCAAAGGCCGGCGGCCGTTACCGTATAGCCAATCCCCTCACCCTATCCCTATCCCCACAGGGGCGAGGGAACGTTGAAACCCCCTTCGTTCAGCCGAGGGTAAGCCGCTACAGTCGACACTCCCGCCACGGCTGGACCAGCATGATCAGCCCTGCCGCCCCCAGATACATCAGGCCCAGGTAAGAAAACACCAGGGTGTAGTTGCCCTGGGTGACATCCAGAATATGGCCGCTGAGCCATGGACCGAGCGGCCCGGCCACAAAGCCGTAAGCGGTGAACACCAGCCCGAAGATGGCCCCGAAGTGCGCCATACCGAAGCAGTCGCCGGCCAACGGGCCGGAGACCGCAAACAGGGTCCCGAAGGCAAAGCCGATGACCGCCGCCATCGCGGCCCACAGCCACAGGCCAACCAGATGGGGCATAATCAGATAGGCGAGGCCTGCGCCGGCAAAGCTCATCGCCATGATGCGGGATCGGCCGACCCTGTCCGAAAAATAACCGCTGATCAACCGGCCGCAGCCGTTGGTCAGGTTGAACGCCGTGAGCAGGACGACGGCCTGGGCCAGATTCAGGCCGCGGTTTAGGCCAAACCCGGTGGCCAGAACGATCATGCTGGCCCCGGCGGCGCCGGCGAAAACCCAGGTCAGCCAGAGGCACCAGAACTCGCGGCTTTTCAGGGCTTCTTTGACCGAGCGTCCGCTGGGTGCAAATGGCGCGCTGGATGCCGGCGCCGACGGATCGTTCTCCGGAAACCGGATCAGGGCGGAAGCGGCCAGGCCGATGGTCAGCGCTGCACAGCCTGCAGTCAGGGTCAACGTTTCATATCCCCATTTCGATAAGAGGATGGAGAAAATCGGGGACATCACCGCCGCCGACAATCCGAAGGCCATATTGAAAAAACCGGCAACCAGGCCGCGCCGTTCGGGATACCAGCGCTGGACCACCGTCAGTCCCGGGAGGTAGACAAAGGCCGACGCGGCGCCGACGGCAAACGCCCAGACGTTGACGTCGATCATGTTTCCTGCCTGACTCAGCCAGATGACGCTGCCGCCGCCCATCACGGATCCGAAAGCAGCCAGCCGCCCCGGACGGTATTTCTCCTGCAGGCGCCCACAAAGGTACATGAAGCAGGTGGCACCGGTGAGAAGGAAAAACACCGTCCCTCCGATCGCCGCACCGTCGGCGTCGAATGCCTGCTGCCAATGCTGGCGCAGGACACCGGGAAGGCCGAAAATAAACGCGCCCGGCCAGAAAATGGCGCAGGCGCTAGCAATCAGGATTAATGGTCTGGGTGGTTTTACCGGCATGCGGACTCCTAGTTCACTACCGAATTTCTACTGCCGTATCACGATGTTTACCATGATGCCGGCATTTGGGCAAACCTCAGTCGACGTTCATCGGCTGCACTAATCTGTCCTGCGGGTCGACTATCGAATCAATTGCCAGGAAGACCGAGAGATGTGTATAAATTCGAAAGTGTTATCGACACTGGTGCAACCCTGAGTGCCGGGGACTGATCGCGTCTTGATCTCTGGGCAAGCGGTTTCAATGGTCGTTCATGGTGCAACCATCTCCCATAATTATCGAAAAATTGAGTGTAAGGTAGACTTGCAAAAATAGACTAAGTGATCATGGTATTTGATGAGCCAAATTTACACACCCGATGTCAGTCCATGCCGGTGGCGGGATCGCGTTTCAATCCTCGATAAACGCGACCCACGCATCTGGCTGAAAGGATTCGCCGCCTTGATGTCGACCGGCCGGCAACGTTTTAAATTCGTTTCGAGGAAGTGGTTAAACCGATATGAGACCTGAGAGGCTTCCATGGTTGGCAGCTGGCATGGGCTTGCTTATCTCACCGGATCATCTCCGGCTTTGGGGGAATCTGGCCGGACACATCGGCACAAACTTCTGGGTCATCACGTTTGCTGCCTCAGCCATTTTTGCGCTGACGGTCGTCAGCTACCGCCGCTTGGCGTTTTCTGGGGCAGATGCAAACGGGTACCTGAAAGCCCTGCATGCCCAGGGCGGGCTGATCGCCGTCTCACTGGCGTTGGCCTCCCGCCTCGTTCTGACGATTGGCATATCCACTGGCGTTTTGGTAACCGCAGGTTTTGTGTTTAATGAAACCTTCGTATACTGGTTTCCCAATTTTGCCTTCGCCTTTCTATTTCTTGCCTTGGTCGCCCTTGTGCTCTTCATGGGATACGGGTTGGCCGAGAAGGTACTGACTGTTCTTTTGGGAATAGCCCTGTTAGGCCTGCTGGTATTGGTCGTATCCGGCTTGATTCAAACGGGTCCGGAGCCGGCTGCTGATGCGCTCCCAGCACCAGGATTCAGCCTGCGCGCGGTGTTTTCCGCTATGCTGCTGTTTGTCGGTTTCGACTTGGGAATTCACCGCATCGCACCTATTCGGGACAGCGGTACCAGTACGGCGACGATGCTGGTGGTATTGGGATTTACAGCGGCTTTTTTGGGCCTGTGGGGTACGGTATCCTTGGATCATGTCCCGGCGAATCGGTTGGCCGGCACCTCTATACCTTACACGCTGGCGGCACGTGAGATCGCCGGCCAAACCGGTCGCCTCCTGATGGGCCTCGTGGTCATTGCGGGTGCGGGCAGTGCGGTACTATCGCTATTTTCAGCTACCGCCCGCATGGTCGCCTCCTTAGCTCGGTTGGAAATGCTACCGCGATTCTGCAGAGGCTCCGCCCATCGAAATACAATGGTGATATCCATTCTGGCGTCCGCTGTCGCCACCATGATGGCGGCCGGGCTCGCCGGTGAGCCGGAGTTGGAAATCTTTATCCGCGCTGGGTTCCTGTTATGGCTGTTGCATGCTGCCCTGGTTCACCTGGCGGCTGCCAAAACGCATGATCCGAATGCTCCCGCCAACATGGCGGCCCGCTCACGCCGCACATCCTGGCTAACGGTTCTGGCCGCCATGCTGATCGGTACGGGAACGATTTATCTGTGGTTCACGGATGCGGATCGGGTGCGGTTAGCGACGACCCTGATCCTGGCCTGGTCCGCGGGGGTCATGATGCTTTTTCCCGTCTGGTTTGGGAAGCATCGGACGAAGCCGCCGGGACTGAGGCGGTCCGGATCGCAATGAAATGCATGTCCGCAGGACATGTTGGACCGGCGATGTCGCAGGTTGTTGCCCATTGCCGAAGTGAAACTTAAAAACCCATTACGAGGAGTAATGCTATGAATAAGCTTATAGTTAAAAGCCTTCTGCCGGCGCTGGCCGTCGTTCTTTTCGGCGGCGTGTTGCTTTCGGCTGGTGCCGCTCAGGATGTGGATATCATGACCAAGGAAGCTCTTAAGAAAGTTCTTGCCAATGAGGATACCTATGTCCTGGATGTGAGAAAAGGTCGGGACTGGAGTTCCAGCGAATTTAAAATCGAAGGGGCCCACCGGACCGATCCCGGAGACTTTTCCACCTGGTCGTCCAAATTTCCCAAAACGGCGATCTTGGTGCTCTACTGTGCCTGACCGAACGAAGCCACCAGTGCAAGTTATGCACGCAAACTACTGGCCCAGGGATACACCAACGTTTACGCTCTCAAGGGCGGCTGGCGGGAATGGTATCGCGCAAAATACCCGGTCGTTGAAAAATAAGCAATTGAACTAAAGGCGGGCAGCCGACCATAGGGCCTGCTGCCCGCCTATGCGAAGAGAAGATCACCCAATAAATGATTAGTCACGCATAAATGGCAGAAGTACGATCAACAGCGTCACCGCATCAGTTATAAAAAATGGGTTTCTCGCAAGACATCCCGGTTGGGGGAATCGATGAAAAAGGGTTCGCACAAAAAGATATTATCTGATAAATAGCATGGCAATTGCGTATTTTTGAAAAAATCTATAACGGGCTTAATCAACCATCATAGCACCGACCCCTACCGGAAGGTTGCCGATGAAACGCACCCCCCAATGCCAACCGCCAGTTGATGCCGAGGCCCGCAGGGCGATCAACCCCGTGATCTGCTACCCGGTCGACACCCTCCCCCAGCCGGACATGGCCGCCTATGCCGCCGCACGCCAAACGATGGAATTGACGGACGCGGTGGTTGTGCCGCCGCGCGATGCCAGGACCTTTCGCGTTCCAGCAGGTCATTTTTTCCGCATCGTCAGCGTGGAGGGACCACAGGTGGGCGATCTGAATCTCTGGGCGGCAAAGGATCTGTCGGAACGGTTTTACAGCGGCAAGACCCGCGCGCTGCATGGCACCCATCTGAGCAGCGGTGACCGGATGTGGAGCGGTTTCCCCCAGATGCGGCCGATGGCGACAGTCACCCATGACACACTCGATTGGTACGGCTTCGATGCGGATGGCGGCAGTGTGCATGACGTGATCGGCACCCGCTGCGATCCCTATACCAGCCGGCTGCTGAGCGGACAGGACTATCACCATTGCTGCCATTCAAACCTGACCCGTGCCCTGGCCGCCGAAACCGGTCTATCGCTGCATCAGGCCGAGACCCATGTGCATGATGTCCTCAACGTCTTCATGTGCACGGGTTTCACCCATGACACGCATCAGTATTTTATGAAGGCCAGCCCGGTGCGCCCCGGTGATTATCTCGAATGCTTCGCCGAGATCGACCTTCTGGGTGCGCTGTCGACCTGCCCTGGCGGCGATTGCAGCACGGAGCATTCCAGTGATTCGGCGGCCTGTTACCCGCTGAAAATCGAGGTCCATCGCCCCGACCCCAAAGCTTTGGAGGGCTGGGCGCCCCCCACGCCGTCAGCCTATTCGCGCAGCCACGGGGTGTGAGGGTCTATAAGACGTTTTTCAACACCCTGTCTACTCACAAAACAGTATTTAGCGGCAGTCGGTTGCGGGTCCCTCTCCTCATTTTCTGGGGAAGCCCAGGCACAATTCACCAAAAAAAAAGCCTGGAAAAGGTCTGCACCCGTTTTCCAAGCTTCTTTTTAGAGGAGATGTTCATTTGTCCACAGGCAAACCCGTGGGATTCTGTCTTCAACCGCAAAAACGATCAACGTTTCTTTTTTACCGTTGGCGCTTGGTCGTCATCAACCCTTAACGCGCTTTACGGTGCCATTTGCCAATAGCGATTGTAGCTGATTGAGAAGATTTTTTTCCTGGCGATCGATGTGTTGGTCTTCATTGGCAACCTTCATGATGGCATCGTATTCGGAGTTGGTTAATTCGCAGTCAGCAATTGCCTTATGGATCAAGTCTGCCAGCTTTTCCGATGATTTGCTTAATTTTTCTCCTATCCTCATTTTCTCCTCCTGTGCGCGATGATGGTGATGGATAAAAAATTACATTTAAGATGGATGAATATCTCAAATGGCCACTGGTTTGTCAAGGCAGATAGGAAAGCAACATGTTTATATAATATCATTTACTTGTATCCTATCCGCCTGAATAACCTTCGTCGCCGGGCTTTACATCTATCCAGGCGTACTTAGGTTTCAACAAAGACAACCCAGATCCAGGTCAAAAAGGAGGAGGCTTACCATGAACAAAGCCGTAAAATGGATTCTTGTTATTGCCGGTTCACTGGCGGCATTGATCGTCATCGCCGTGATTGTCCTGCCGATGGTTATTGACGTCGAAAAATACAAGCCGCAGATCGAGCAGCAGGTCGCCAAGGCCACCGGTCGAACCTTCAAGCTGGGCGGCGACCTGCAACCGTCCATTTTCCCTTGGATCGGTGTTCGCCTGTCGGACCTGCACCTGGGCAATCCTTCCGGTTTCAAGGAGAAAGATTTCGTTTCAGTGGAGTCTTTTGAGGTGCGTGTCAAGCTCCTGCCCCTGCTCTCTCGAAACATCGAAGTCAAACGGTTCGTGGTGAACAAACCGGTAATTGTGCTGGAAAAACGCAAGGACGGCAAAGGCGGCTGGGAAGGACTGGGTCAATCCGCGGAAAAGCCGGCAGTGACAGCAAAGGAAAAGTCGGCACCGTCGTCAACCGGTGAACTGCCCATCAAGGGATTGCTGGTGGGAGAATTTGCCATCACCAACGGCCTGGTCGTATGGCTGGACCAGGCCGCTGGTGTGCGCAAAGAGGTCAAAGACATCAACCTGGTGTTAACGGACGTCTCCTTTGACAAGCCCATCGGGGTGGCTTTTTCGGCACTGGCGGACCAGAAGCCGCTTAAACTCGACGGCACGATCGGCCCGGTGGGGGCTCAACCCGGGAAAAGCCCCTTCCCGGTGGAATTGGCCCTTAAGCTGCTCAACGAACTGGACGTCACACTGAGCGGCCGTATCGACCCGTCCGCGGCGCCGATAAAATTCGATTTTGCCGTCAACGTGGCCGACTTTTCGCCCCGTAAAATAATGGACCAACTGGGCCAGAAACTGCCCGTTGAACCGGCTGACCCCAAGGTGCTTAACGCCGTTGCCGTGTCACTCAAGCTCAAGGGTACCCCGGAAAACATCGTCGTGTCCGACGGCAAATTAAAACTGGACGACTCCCAGGCCACCTTTTCCGCTCAGGCCAGTGAGTTCGACAAACCCAACCTCAAGGCGGACCTGAATCTTGACAGCATCGATCTGGATCGCTACCTGCCGCCGCCCACCAAGGACAAGGCCGGCACGGATTCCGCCGATAAACCGGCGGCAGCCCCGGCAGCGAAAAAAACCGATTACACCCCGCTGCGCCGCCTGGTGATGGATGCACGCTTCAAGGCCGGTAAATTGAAAGTCCAAAAAGCCCGCATGCAGAACCTCGAGGTCCGCGTCAGCGCCCGCAATGGCGTCTTCCAGTTGGATCCGCTCAAAATCGACCTTTACCAGGGCAACCTTGCCGGTACCGGCACGCTCAATGTTCAGAAGGATAAACCCACAACCGCCATGGAACTGGCGCTTAAGGGCATCCAGGCCGGCCCGTTGATCAAGGATGTGATGGCTAAAGAACTGATCGAAGGCGCAATGGCCGCCGAAATCGGTTTGAATTTTACCGGTGATGCTCCCGATTTGATTCGTCAGACACTGGGCGGAAAAGGCGACCTGCGGTTCACTGACGGTGCTATTGTCGGCATCGACCTGGCGTCGATGGTGCGCAACGTGCAGACTGCCGTCGGTCTGGCCCAACAGCCATCGGAAAAACCACGCACCGACTTCGCTGAACTGCAGATGCCATTTGCGATCACCAGCGGATTGTTTAAAACCGATGCCACCAGGCTGGTCTCTCCCCTGTTGCGTGTGCTGGTAACCGGCAAGGCCGATCTGGCCAAGGAAACCCTGGATTTTCGCGTTGAACCTAAATTTGTCGGCACGATCCAGGGCCAGGGTGACACGGCCAAGCGCACAGGAATTCAGGTACCGGTGATGGTGGCGGGCAGCTTTGCCTCCCCCACATTCACGCCGGATCTCAAAGCTATGCTGAATCAACAACTCAACCAGCCCTTGGACAAAGAGGCTTTGAAAAAAATGGTGCCTTCGAAAGAAGAGACAAATAAGATGATGCAGGAAGGCGTGAAAGGCCTGTTGAAGGGGTTCGGCAACCAGTAAACGATCCGATTAACCCGGTACCCGCCTCACTATATTGAAGCATCACCAGACTATGCCGGACGGAAAACCCGGGGCCCGGCTGTCGTCCGGTTCAGTTCAGGTGACCAGGGAGAAAATGATCAACGGCAGGGCATTGTAGTTGATCTTTAGAAAAGTCAACCCGGCGACGAAATAGAAAGCTTTTTTCAGGTGCTTATCGTTGATCCGTTGCCAGATATGTTCAGCTACTTTACGGGTTCGGAATCGGAGCGCGCTTTTGCCGAAACGGATATTCTTTTCCACCATATCTGGATAATTACTTATGCTATTTTTGAGTTTGGCGCCGTTGGACTGGATTTTTTTCAACAGTTTCGACTCGGTCCCCATCACCTTGGCCTCTTTGCGGTTCACGGCATCCAAAAAGGCTTTTCGATTGCGGGAACACGCGGCATAGGTGACCACACGACCCATTTCCTGGAGGCTGTGACCGTCGCTACCGCCGGTAATGGCACGGTTCAGGTTAAATCCCAGCAGGGCACTTTTCAGATTCCAGCGCTTCAGATTCTCTGAATTGATCACTTCCACACCATCGGCCATCCGGAGCAGACGGTCCAGCTGCGCTTCTGAATAGCTGTGGTTGCATATGCCGGTGAAGGCGGCTGAGTATGGATGCGGGAAGATGACGACACTATTGTATTTCCTGGCACGCCGAACGATGGATTCCACATCCAGTTCGACGGATGACATAACCGTTGGTCCCATATAAGGCTTGACATCGGCGGCATAAAAGTCCTTGAGGTCATCGATACGATAAAAATAAACCAGCACGTGAGTCCCTTCAAGCGAGGTGACTTCGATGCCGGGAATGCTGAACACATCGTCATGACCGTCGAGTTCGACGGCCCCTTCAATGGCATTGTGGTCGGTAATGGCAATACCGACCCCCAATTGCCGGGCCCGTTGGGCAATATCATCCACGGTATCGGCACCGTCTGAAAAGCGGGAATGGAAATGAAGATCAACCACGGTATTGCCGCTGGAAAGCGCAGTCAGATCGGGAGCCTCAAATTGAATTCGATTGAAATTTTCCATATATCCTGTTCGAGCAGCGATGTCTGCTTTCGGTGAATGTTCCAACCAGTAAAGCTAATCTACCTGCATCCTGTGTCAACATTTATTTTCATTGTCAGGTTTAAACAGTGTTTTCGCCCAGCGCCGGTTGGCTTACCAACCAGACTTGAATATCGGTGGTTGATCAGAATTCTAAAGTAGAAATCATCCTTGGGCAGCTGTTTTTCTATCAACGGTTTCCCCGTGCTTCCTTTCCCCTTGGACAAACTTGAATTTACCGGGCCAGGTGCTTATAATCACCCATTGAGAGTGGCGGCTTCCTATAAAACCCACTGTATGTAATGGTCGGCTTGCCTTTTTCCTGCAACGGGGATCAGTTCTCTACATTGCTGGGAAATGGCGTGCCTCGAGTGTGAACTGCTTACCAAGCCGCCTGAACGTGAACCAAATACGAGTTGACCATGAGCGAATACAACGAAAAAATTCCCGACCCCAAAGAATTAGAGAAGGAGCTGGGTGATTTCCTGGCCAAAAAATTCGGTGGCAGCGTGAAACTGGCAACGCCCATCGTCATGCCCCAGGCTGCCAGCAGCGATGAAGGTGAGCCGCCACCGAAAAATCGTAAAACGATTATTTTCGATCTCAAGCCAAAGGATCTGGTCGCTTATCTGGACCAGTACATTGTTAAGCAGACGGCAGCCAAAGACACACTGGCCACCAAAATCTGCACTCACTTCAACCGGATCAAGCATGTTCAAAGCGCCCCAGACGACTTTATCGACATGGTCGGCATTATCAAAAACAACGTGCTGATGCTCGGTCCCACCGGCGTGGGCAAAACCTACATGGTGCGGCTTATCGCCAAGAAAATCGGTGTGCCGTTTGTCAAAGGCGACGCCACCAAATTCAGCGAGACGGGATATGTCGGCGGTGATGTGGAGGATCTGGTTCGAGACCTGGTCAAGGAGGCCGACGGGGATCTTGAGCTGGCCCAGCATGGAATCATCTATATCGATGAAATCGACAAAATCGCCTCCAGCCGCAATCTGATCGGCGCCGATGTTTCCCGCACCGGTGTCCAGCGGGCGCTTCTCAAACCCATGGAGGAGACCGATGTGGATCTGAAAGTCCCCCACGATCCGGTATCCATGCTGCAGGAGATCGACCGCTTCAGAAAAACCGGTAAAAAAGAAAAAAGCAGCATCAACACCAAACACATTCTGTTTATCATGAGCGGCGCCTTTTCCGGTATCGACAAAATTATTTCCCGGCGCATCGCCGACCAGAAAATCGGTTTCGGGGCCACCTTTTCCGACCCGTCCCAGGAGGGTGACATCCTGACCCAGTTAAAATCGGAAGATCTCGTCGAGTACGGGTTTGAATCCGAGTTTGTCGGCCGGCTTCCCGTACGCACGATATTCGAACGGCTGACGGAGTTGGATCTTCGCGACATCCTTGAAAATCCCAACAACCCCATCATTCTGGGTAAAAAGCTGGATTTTGCCGCCTACGGCATCGATATCAAGTTTCAGGCCGGTGCATTGGCGGAGTTGGCCCGACGTGCCTATGATGAAAATACCGGCGCACGCGGATTGGTCAGCGCCGTGGAGAGTGCCCTGTTGCCTTTTGAAAAAACCCTGCCCTCCACCACCATCACCCGGTTTGCCGCTACCCGCCAGGTGATCGATCGACCGCACGAGAGCCTGGACAAACTGCTTGAGCGGCCCGAAGACGAGGCATTCAGACAGGTGTTTAATCAACTGGCTGCAGAAGAGTGTCAACGCATTGTAGACTACGTAACGGCAAACCGGAAAACCTTTGGGGAAAAATACGGTATCCAACTGACGGATTCACGCATTGAACTGGCCGCCAAGGCATACTGCCGCCTGGTGACCGACATTGAAAAAGTGCTTAAAAAGATTAAATCCTACTACGAAGAGACCAAGACCATAGAACTTTACTTTATCAAACATCATGGTATTAACATTGTCTTGGAAGAAGAGGCCATCGATCACATCATCGGGCAATGCTTCGGAGCCCGAGGCACGCCGGAAGCCTATTACCGTAAGCTGACCGCTGATTTCGAACATGGTCTGAAGCTGGTTCGTGAAAAAACAGGACGGACTCGCTTTTTTATCACCCGGGAGGCGCTGGAAAAACCGGACATCTACATCGCTGGCCTTCTCAGACAAACCGGTGACGATCGTCTCCAACTCTCCCCGGAACCCGACAATCTGCTGAAAGGCTGACTCCTTATGATCGGAATATCCAAGCTGTACTGCGGAACCGTTGAGCCGTCTGATGCCCTGCGATATGGCCGCCAGTCATCCACCCTGCCCTCCCACCTGCTGCAGTTTTCCAAGGATAAACGGCCGGTGGTCGTATGGAATGTGACCCGCAAATGCAATCTCAAATGTGTTCACTGCTATGCCCAGGCCACGGAAGAATCCTTGCCCAACGAGCTCTCCACCCACGAAGGGAAACTGCTGATCGATGATCTGGTCCAGTTCGGCGCCCCGGTGATGCTGTTCTCCGGCGGTGAGCCCCTGGTCAGGAAAGATCTTCCCGAACTGGCCGCCTACGCCGTCGATAAAGGCATGCGCGCGGTGATTTCCACCAACGGCACCCTGATCACCCCCGGCCTGGCCAAAACGCTCAAATCCATCGGCCTTTCCTACGTGGGCATCAGCCTGGACGGCATGCAGGGGATCAACGACAAGTTCAGGGGCGTGCCCGGTGCCTATGACAAGGCACTGGAAGGCATCCGCAACAGCCAGGACGCGGGCATCAAAGTGGGCTTGCGGTTCACCGTCAACAAGTTCAATGTGGGTGATATCCCGGCCATCTTCGATCTCTTGGAGGAGATGGACATCCCCCGGGTCTGCTTTTACCATCTGGTCTACGCCGGCCGGGGATCCAAAATGGTGGAAGAGGACCTCAGCCTGGAAGGCACCCGTCGGGCCGTCGACTTGATCATCGACCGGACCAAAGCCCTTCACGACAAGGGCATCGCCAAGGAGGTGCTCACGGTGGACAACCACGCCGACGGGCCCTACCTCTACCTGCGGCTTCTCAAGGAAGATCCTGAACGGGCTGCCGAGGTTCTCGAACTACTGAAAATGAATGAGGGCAACAACTCCGGCCGCGGCATCGGCTGCGTTAGCTGGGACGGCGAGGTGTATGCCGACCAGTTCTGGCGACACCACAGCTTCGGCAACGTCCGCCAGCGCCCTTTTTCCCAGATCTGGACCCAGCCGGAAGATGACCTGCTGTTAAAACTCAAGGAAAAAAAGATCCACGTGAAGGGCCGCTGCTCCACCTGCGCGTGGCTGGATGTCTGCGGCGGCAACTTCCGGGTGCGCGCCGAGGCGATCCACGATGATGTGTGGGCACCGGACCCGGCCTGCTATCTCACCGATGAGGAGATTGCCCAAACCATATGATTGGCTGTTCACTCATTGTCAGGTGTTCGTAGCTAATCCTGAGATTCGTGTTTTTTATGTCAGAAAACAAAAGAAAAAAATACAATGGCCAAAAACCAAATGACAAGTAAATCACAATAGTCAAATTCAAAATCCCAAACCTCATGATCTTGAAGCAAGGGTATTACATTCATCAATATCTGAGAAATCTAAATGACAATCAACTGTTGGTTTTTGCCCTTTTTTGAGATTTGGATATTGTAATTTGGAATTTATTTGAGATTTGTTATTTAAGATTTGATGAACTCGTAAAAAGTCTAATTTCCGACGGATTCGTAAAAAGTTCGAGATCAAGGCTTGCAAATCCCGAGGAATGAGTTGTACTTACGGTACTCCGCAGTGACGAGGGATGAAGCGTAACGCAGATATCGGACTTTTTACGAATCCGTCAAGATTTGGTGCTTGCAATCTTTAATTTCCGGGTTGGTTGTTCTGATAGATCACAACACGAGCGCATGACCACCCCGATCCATTGCACCTTATACGACCATTTCCAGGAGTTGACATGCTCTTTCCCGAATATCGCCCCAGAAGGATGCGCCAGAGTGATGCATTTCGCAAAATGGTCCGCGAGACTGCCCTTTCCGTCAACGATTTCATCCTGCCGCTGTTTGCCGTCGACGGAAAAGGGGTCAAAGACCCCATCGATGCCATGCCCGGCCAATACCATTTGTCTATCGACAACCTGGTCAAGGTTGCCGGACAGGCCTTCGACCTGGGCGTTCCCGCCATTATTCTTTTCGGCGTCCCATCGAAAAAAGACCCTTTGGGCACCCAGGCTTACGCCAAAGACGGCATCGTCCAGCGGGCCACCCGCGCGGTCAAGAACAAATTGCCGGAACTGGCCGTGATCACCGATGTGTGCCTGTGCCAGTATACCGACCACGGCCACTGCGGCTTTGTGGACGGCCATACCGTGGACAATGACGCTTCCCTGGATCTTCTGGCAAAGACGGCCCTGTCCCATGCCCGGGCAGGTGCCGACATGGTGGCACCGTCCGACATGATGGACGGCCGGGTCGCCGAGATCCGAAACCTGCTGGACGAAAACGACTATTCCCAAATCCCCATCATGTCCTACGCCGCCAAGTACTGTTCATCATATTACGGACCGTTTCGGCAGGCGGCCCACAGCACCCCCCAGTTCGGGGACCGGCGCACCTACCAGATGGACCCGGCCAATGCCAGGGAGGCCATCCGCGAAGCCACCATGGATGTGGAGGAAGGCGCCGACATCATCATGGTCAAACCGGCGCTGGCTTACCTGGATATCATTTGCCGGATCCGGGACGAGGTGGACCTGCCCGTTGCGGCATACAATGTCAGCGGCGAATATTCCATGATCAAGGCTGCTGAAAAAATGGGCTGGCTCGACGGCCAGAAGGTGATGATGGAAACACTTACCGCCATCAAACGGGCAGGCGCCGACATGATCCTGACCTATTTTGCCATGGATGCCGCCGCCCTGATCAACGGATGACGACAAACAATTAAAATAACCGTTCAAACGTTCAAGGTTCACCGTTCAGACGCCTGCCCTGCTTCCAACCCGTCGGCCTGCCGGCTGGAAAGTATCATCTGTAATTTGGAGAGGCTTTAGCCGTCGTCGTTCCAATTTTCTGAGAACACTGAACTTCTGAACGCTGAACCCCTGAACGCTTACCAAAGGATAGATTAGATCCATGAACCCCCATCCCCACATTGAAAAAGGAAATCCGCCCAGCGCTCACGGCAAGAGCAACACGCTTCGCCTGGTGGCCTGGGAGACGACCCGGAACTGCAACCTCTCCTGTGTTCACTGCAGGGCCGCAGCCACCAACGGTCCCTACAAGGGAGAACTGGATACCGACCAGGGATTCAAATTGCTGGATGAAATCGCCGAGGTGGGGAAACCCATCATCATCCTCACCGGCGGTGAACCCCTGCTCCGGGATGACATCTTCGACCTTGCCAAGCATGGAGACAGCCTGGGGCTGAGGATGGTGATGGCCCCCAACGGAACCCTGATCACCCCGGAAACCGCCGAAAAGATGGCGGCTTCCGGCATTCGGCGGATCAGTGCCAGCATTGACGGGGCCACCAAGGTATTCCACGACAAGTTCCGTGGTGTTGACGGTGCTTTTGATGCCGCCATCCGCGGCATCGAGTATGTAAAAGCCGCTGGAATCGAATTTCAGATCAACACCACCATCACCAAAAGCAATCTGGATCAGATCCCCAGGATTCTCGAACTGGCCGAACGGCTTGGCGCGGTAGCCCATCATATTTTTCTACTGGTCCCCACCGGCCGGGGAAAATATATCGTCGACCAGGCAATCGATGCCAAAGAGTATGAAGCCACGCTGAACTGGTTTTATGACCAGCGCGAAAAAACACCGCTGCAACTCAAGGCCACCTGTGCGCCCCACTACTACCGGATATTGCGTCAGCGGGCTAAAGCCGAAGGAAAGACGATTTCCTTTCAAACCCATGGGCTGGATGCCGTGACCCGGGGCTGCCTGGCTGGTACGGGATTCTGTTTCATTTCCCACACTGGTGTCGTGCAACCATGCGGCTACACGGATGTTAAATGTGGCGACGTCACCCAATCCACTTTCGGCGAGGTCTGGAACCATTCGCCCGTATTTCTGAAGCTTCGCGACTTCAAACAGCTGGAAGGGAAATGCGGTGCCTGCGAATACCGGGCGGTCTGCGGCGGATGCCGAGCCAGGGCCTTTGAGGCCAGCGGCAATTACATGGCTGAGGAGCCACTATGCGCCTTTCAGCCGGAAAAGGCCTCTCCATCCTTGTGAGATACAACCCCGGGCGTGTCAGGATGCCCGGTGCAGGCACCATAGTATTGATTGGATCCTGAGCCTGTTTGAGCCCTCCCTGCGGCAGGCGACCCATCATGCGCTCGCTGTTGCGGTTCAAGGCGAACCGTCACCTTCGACCACCATATTTTGCGGTTAACTCGATAAAGGTCCACAACGGGCCTTGACATCAGACCCTTTTTTTAATATTTTTCCCCACCAACGTCCACCCGGCGAATCAATTGCCTTATAATTGATCGGACGAGCATCCGATCCCGACCACCCAGCGACACAGCAATGGCTAAGTTCAAAAAAGGGGTTGCGCTGAAAGCGACACCGCTGATGATCGTGTTCCTTGCCATGCTCCTTGCATCTGCCCTTCGGGTAGAAGCGACGGTAGTCAAGGACCTGCGGTTTGGCGATAACGAAGCATACGTGCGCATGGTGCTGGAATTTGACCAGCCGTTGAACCCGCCCCCGTCCTTTTCCATCCACGGTAACACGCTGCAGGTTGCCCTGACCGGGATCATCAACAACCTGTCTGACCTTCAAATCGGTGAATACCACGATGACATCATCAGCCTCGATGTTTCCCAAACGTCAGACGTCACGCGTATTAATGCGATCTTTTCCTTCGACCTAGCCGATGTCAAAACCTTCTCACTCACCGGTCCTCATCGTTTCATCATCGATGCGTATCTTCCCCTCTCTCCGAATACCGCCAACCCGCCCGTTGAAAAATCACCCCATATTGCCTCGATTGAAGAAACCGTGTCTTTACCGGCACCTGGCGGCGAGTCGGAAAAACCACTACCGGCTGGAGAGTCGCGGTCCATGGATGAGGCATTGATCAAAGCCCACGGTTCCGCTTCTCCGGTTAGCGGCATCGATGACGATTTGCGCCGAAAGCGGTTTCAGCAGCGATTGATCGCCGCCCTGATCGTGGTCACATCAATCATTGCTGTCCTGCTCTTTTTTCTGATATGGATGGGTAATAGTCGGAAACATCCTCCGGAGCCATCCTGGATAAACGATCTGCCGCCAACCAAGGATCGGGATATTGACAGCATTGACTCGGTGATCAGCGAGCATCTTAAAAACCATGATCACCGATGAAAACACAGGCCAGGTATCTTCATGTCCCAACAGAAAATAGATGCGTTCACTGTCGGCCTATCGGAGGCCGAAAAGGACGATCTTGAAAAAATGATCGGCGATTTCCGCCGGGACCGCCCGGAGGATGCCCGTGGGGAAACCAGAGAATCGATCCAGGCCCAGATGGCCAGTCTCACCCGGAGACTGGCCGACCTAAGCGAAATGGTATTAACGACCGACCGCCAGATGGCCGCCCTGGTGGAAGTCATCCGCCTGTCACACCAAAAAAGCGAATTGTTGAACCAACGCCTGGACGCTGTCATTGCGGCACTAAAAAAAGGACGAATGCTCTGAACATGAATGGAATCGAACCGCACGCGAATCCGGACCAGGAGAGCGTCATCGAACAGATTCTCGATGACCAAATCGATATTAATTCGGCAGAGGAGTTTGAAAACCTTCTTGAGGTTTTTCCCGACAATGCGGATCTGTATCGCAAATTTGCAGACCTGTTGGTCGGCAGAAAGCGATTGGATGCGGCGCTGCTGGCTTACCATAAAGCAGCCACCCTCTACCTGGACGCCGGTTTGGTGCTCCAGTCCATTGTAGCTAAAATATTAGAGTGGAGTATCGTCAAGCCTTCCCACCGCGAAGGACTCGATTTCCATACGATGGTCCGGCGCAAGGGAGGCGGTGGCATGCCCTCACAGGTCCTTTTTTCCCAACTGAACTATGAGGAGATGGTGGCCCTGATGCTTCGCCTGGCCCGTGTGCGCCTGTCACCTGGCGAGGCGGTTTACGACACCGGTCAGGAGTCCACGGACATATATTTCATTGTATCAGGCGAATTGACGGAAACACCGCCACAAATAGAGGATGCTGAACCATCCACGGCCATTGCGCTGGCGGAAAACGACATTTTTGGGGACATTTTCCCCCTTGAAGAGGAATCGCTCTGCCTCGCCCGCGTCGCGGCCACCAGTGCCGTGGAACTGGTAAAAATCTCAAAACCGGTGCTCAAGGCCACCTGCTATCGCTTTCCGCGAATCCGCGAACTTCTCGAACGATTAAGCCGGATCCGGACGCCCCAAGGCGACCGGGCCTGGCAGACGGTTCGCAGGTCCTGTCGTTACTGCCTGCCTGCGGATATAAAAATCGAGTTTTTGTCGGACGACACCGAAGAAAAGCGGTTCGTCCACGGCACCACCAGAGACCTTTCAACCGGCGGCATTTGCGTGGTCCTGAAAAATGATACCTCCCGCTCCGACGTTGACGCGTTGCTCAAACAAAAACCGACCCTGACGATCCTTGAAGGAAATCGAACGGTGATCGATGGGTTGATCGGCAATGTGGCCTGGCGGAAAACGGTCGGCCGGGGAACCCGTCCGACCCATATAGTCGGTATCACGTTCGATCCGATGGCTGATGAAACTGCAATCGCCCTGAATGCATTCTGTACCATATCCAACGACGAACAGGACATGATCTGGAATCTTTGGAATCAACTGGTGCGACACTGAATTGGAAGGGATAAAAACAGATGCAAAATCAGTACACTGAAAAAGAGCGAACACAATCCCCGCAAATCTGGGCGGTCGGTGGGGGTAAAGGAGGCATAGGCAAGAGCGTTATCAGCATATTGATTTCCATGGCGCTGGCCGAGAAAGGCCAGGACACGGTGGTCATCGACGGAGATTTGGGCGGGGCCAACCTCCACACATTCATGGGCATCCGCACTCCCAGCAGAACCCTGAATGATTTTATCAGCCGCCAGTATGCGACCTTGGACGAGGTCTGCATGGGCACGGAGCAGAAGGGACTTCGAATCATCTGCGGTGCCAGCGAGGTGCTGACCCTGGCCAACCTTCAATATACCCAGAAGATAAAAATTCTTCAGGCTATCTCCAAGATCGAGGCCGACCATGTGATCCTTGACTTGGGTGCCGGCACCGGATTCAATACCCTTGACTTTTTTCTATCTGCCCACCGTCAGATTGTGGTGATGACACCCCAACCCGTTGCCATTCAAAATGCGTATGCTTTCGTCAGAAACGCCGTTTATCGGACGTTGAGCCGGCTAACGAGCCGGCGGCCGTCTCTGAGTGGGTTGGTAAAAGCGGCAATGGACCCCAAAAACGACATGCGGGTGAGAACGGTGAGCACCCTGTTAGATCGGGTGGCCGAATATGGAGCTCCGGCGGATGCGGTTGAAATGGCAGCGCACCTGAAGCGAATTCGCCCCACCCTGATCACCAATATGGCCAGAGAGCCACGGGACAAAAACGCCGGACGGATTATCCAGATGGTGTCGCAAAAGCATCTGACGATTCAAGCGGAGGTCGGGGGCGGCATCTATTTCGACCCTCAGATCAATGCTATGGTTTCAGCCATGGAACCACTCACGCGGGTAAACCGTGACAGCAATGCCATCCAATCCGCTTTGGCCATCGTGTCGCATCTGGAAGACACCGCGACGGGGTAAAGGTGAGCCATCGGGATCCGGCAGGTGGAGATAAAGCGCCTCCCGGGTCTCAAGTCTCAAGGGTCAGCGAAGAGGCAGGGTGTCCCTGAACGTTTCGAAACAGTTTTTTATAGCCTCAGACGTTTTGGGAGCCAAATCTACAAAAAAGCACCCCACTCCCCTTTTGTTGACATTGGCGATTTTGGCCTTTAAAAGGACCGCTTTTTCTTCGGTGGGAAACTTGATCGCAAGGCTGACCAACCGCCCCGGATCAAGACCGGATTTATCCCTCACCTCCACAAACAGGCCGTTCAAGCTCAAATCGGTCACTTTGAGCACATCCTTCAGATGACCGAAAAGCGCCGTACAGCGAAATTCCAGCCTGGGGTATTGCCGTCGCTCACTACTGACATCAATATGCTGGCTTCGAACGTCAATCATGTCCAGTCAAACTCCTTTGTTAACTCACTTAATCGTCGCCCTCGGCATTAATATAGCACGGTGGGTTCCAAATTCAATGGTTCATCTACCGACTGAACCGGATAAAGGCAGCGCCATTGATTAGCGTCATCAGGCCGTTGGTGATTGTGTCGAAAACGCCGGGAGAGACAATTTTTCAGCCTATGCGGTATTGCGAACTGGCCTGACGCTGGAGGCGGTTAATCATATTCTTCATGATTTCCATCTGATATCCAGTCAGCGATTCGTATTGTATCCCGATGCCACCCTGCTCCAAACGGATCACGCGGCCTTTGATTTTGAGGGCCAGTTGGTCCTCGGCCACCGAAAAGCAGATGGAGACAGACTGATTCATTGTAAATGGCTCGCAGCTTTCCACAAACATCCCGCCGGCACTGATATCCATTGCGGAACAGTTGATGGCACGTCCATCAGCAGCCAGATCCAGAGTGATATTGCAGGGAACCCGGGGAAATTCCCGAAGCATGGCAAACCGTTTCTGCTCGTAACGATTCATGAACTTCAGCAGATCCGCTTCGGACAATTGATTGATCAGAAGAAAAAAACGCGCGATGAGCAGTTGCCGGTCTCTGGCCGCAACAACGCCTTCCGAATGGGGCTTCGGTATTTTCAGAAGTTTATCTTTGTCCTTGAGGTCCAAGTCCTTGAACAGATGCAACAGGGAGATCAACTGTTCGTCGGTCATTTTGTAGATGGCAATTGAAAGGCGGGTCAGAATTTTCTTTTTTTCCGCCTGCCAAGTGGGATCATGCATCAGTGTTGTCTCCTGCATATGTCGACCAAGGGTTGCTCCGGATTCCGACAGGCATTGAACCCTCCCCGCGGCCCCGATGAGCGGGATCTTTGCATCGCTCCCACAAGCCGCGGGGAATGTTCTGCCGGTAACGGCAGCGCTGCGCAGCACCGTAATGATACAATCGATTCCCCGTTCGCTCGCTATCGCGGTTCAAAAGGTTCCCGTCGAGGTTATTCGTATGTACGCCCGGACACACCCACACATGTCCAGGGCATGCCTTAATTGGGCCACGGCAGGGAAAACCACACCCTGAAGTGACGCATGGCGACATTCGTTAGCGGTATTGTATCCCTTTTTTAATGGAAAAATCAAGTCTCTATTCACTGGGATAATGCTGAATAACAAACAGTTACAGGATATTAGCAAATTATTGGATAAAGCTGCCGGCAATGGGGCGCCTGTCCGGAATAGAAGTGCCCGTAGGGCCAACCGGTGTTGACGATATGTCATCGAACCAGCCAATACGAAAAAAAAGTACTTAAAATCATAGAAAAAACTTGAAAACCTAAAGCAAAAAAGGGTATTAATCGCAATTGAACCGGTAAAATCGTTTTCGAATGATTGAACCTGCAGTTGCCACCAGGGCAAAATTACACTTCATCCGCTCAAGGGGCAGCAGAATCGCCACCGTACCGGTGAGCCAGCGCGTGAGCACCCGCAGCAGGCAGTTTCGGGAATGGCCACGATGGCTGGCTGCCCGGGAAAGCGCTGATCTATCAAGGAGGAAGGGACATTGTCTTATATCCTGGATCAAGAACAACTGGACGGTTTGGAAGAGGCATTGACCACCGATCTGATGACGCTGGGCATACAGTCCGTGATCCTCATCGACATGGCCGGCAATGTCATCGTCAACCTCGATGACGGTAAGGTTCGCCACGATGTCTACTCGCTGGCAGCATTGGCCGCCGGGAATTTCGGAGCGGTGAGCGCCATGGCTTCCATCATCGGTGAAGAGGAGTTTTCGCTTCTGTTCCACAAAGGCAAGAGTGAGAACATCAATTTCACCAAAATCATGGATGACTTTCTGCTGGTGTCCATTTTCGGGAACGATGTATCTCTGGGCTATCTCAGACTCAAGATCGATGAAGTGATTAAAAAAGTAAAAGTACTGATTGAACAGACCCGATCGACCTAAACTGTGGGTCTGGGCGTTAACGGCTTGGTCCACCCGAACTGAACAGCAAACGGGACGGAAGCATGGCGTTTATCAATACCAAAACAAAAGAAGTTCAGGTCAAACTCGTTTTTGTCGGCCCCGGCAGAGGCGGGAAAACCACCAATCTGGAATATATTTTCAGCCGGATCCGGCACCGAATCGAAAGTGACATGGTCAGCATCAAGACCCAGGGCGATCGGACGTTGTTTTTCGATTTTTTGCCGTTCGAACTGGGGGCGATCAAAGGGTACAATGTTAAAACCCAACTCTACACGGTTCCCGGCCAGGTCAAGTACAACGCCACCCGCAAACTGGTACTCAAAGGTGTGGATGGTATTGTCTTTGTCGCTGACTCCATGGTCGACCGAAGGGAAAACAATATCACTGCCCTGAACAATCTATCGGAGAATCTTCATTTTTACGATATAGACATCGCCGAACTCCCCCTTGTGTTCCAATATAATAAGCGAGACTTGGCAACGGAGGGAATTCCCATTCTCGACGTTGAAACCATGGAAAAGGATCTCAACGCCACACTCAAGGCTCCCAGTTTCACGGCCAGTGCACTAAAGGGAGACAATGTGATCCCCACTGTTAAAAAAGCCATCTCTACAACGATGGTGGCGATTCGGGAAAAGCTTTTATAAGGAGGTACCGCCGTGGATAAAAAAGCGAATGATACGTTCGCCTTTGATTTGGAAAACCGTCTCGATGATTTTTTCAGTGATGCATTGCCTTCCCAAGATGAGCCGCCTGCGGATGCGCCTCCAGCGCCAAAAACCGATTTTCCGTTAAAAGAATTAAAATCCACGATCCTGGCCATTGACTGGGAAATCACCGATGATATTCTCGATACGTTTATCGGTCAGTTAGACGGACTAATGGAGCAGTTCGAAGACGACAAGGTGATCCATACTCTGCTCAAACTTTTAAAATCTCTGGGTAAATATGTACGCACGCACAAGTCCAAAGCCCATCCGGATACCATCAAGCGAATTATGGCGGTGTACTCTGTTCTGGAGGAATCTGTCACCAACGATGATATGAGCCGTAACGAAAAAGAAAAAATGATGCTGGAAGAGGTCAGGCAGTTCCAGCGGTTGAAGGCATTGATCTTCGCATCTTCCCCCCCGCATGTGTCCAGCGGCTCGCAGAAACCGATTAAACCAGAAGAAATGCCCGGCATTGATGCAGTTGTCAGCGCAATCGATGAATTGAAATCCATGATGGCGAGTGAACTGAGCGCTATCCGGGAAGAGCTTGGGCAGTTGCTCAAAAAGTAGTTTTCTGGTTCCGGGTATTTGGGTGGTACGATCGGGCCTGACAGGCAGCATAAACCTTCCGCTAAAGTCATCACTCCTCACTCGCAACTGTTGTCTTCATCAGAATTTTGAATTGTCTTGCATGCGCTCATGGCATGTTTACCCATCCTGTTGCGCTGAACCCGTCAAGCCCCCTTGAGATCCCGCGGAAGTGATTCTTTTCTTTTTGTTTATTCAACGATGGGGTTTACTCTTCAGGCGGATGGCCGCGCTTCAGCATGATGCTGTCCAGGTCGTCGATGCCGTCAATGGACGCAGCCAAGGCAAAACGGTCGTCCACCAGACCAGTGATGTCTGCTTGCCGAGCCAGATCATAGCGCACCATGAGATCTGCAAGGGTTTGGATTTCCGCTGTTTTAGGAACAAATTGATCATAAACCACCCGACCACTCGGCGTGGTCAAGGCATGGCGCACCAGCTCAACGGACTGGTTCCAGTAACCGGACGCGATCCGGGCAGCCTCATCGGGATGGCGGCCGGCCCAGAGCCCGGATCTCGCCGCCGTCTCTACCAGTTTTCGCACAACGGACGGATAGGCGTCAATCCAGCTGCTTTTCACAAGCACGAGATTGCAGATAAAACCCGGCCACAGGGACTCAACATATTCCACGACATCGGCGTCACCACTGAGCACGGTCTGGGCTGCAAATGGTTCACCGACAAAATAGGCATCCAGTGCGCCAGACGTCAGCGCCGACGCCATGTCCGGCGGGTTCATCTCGACCACCCTAATTTTTCCGCCCAGCCCCTTTTCCGCAATCACCTTCTGCAGGCAGAGGTTGTGGCCGGAATATCGCATCGGCACGGCAATCGTGCGGCCGGACAAATCTTCCAGCCGTCTCGCATTCAGGGATTTTCTCGCCACCAGGGTACTTTCATGCCGGTTGCCGATCAGTACCACCTTCACATCGACCCCTTGCTGACGAAGCACCACCGCCAGCGGTGCAATGATGAACGCCGCTTGTATACTGTCGTTTCTCAAGGCTTCGGCCATTTCAGCAAAGGAGGAAAACTTCACGGCTTCGAAATGGACACTGGCGCTGCGGCGGGAAAGATGGTCCAAAAGCGGTGCCGCCAAGTTCGTCACCACCGGCATATATCCCATGCGGACGATCTTCTGGTCCATCGGTTGATTGTTCAACTGGTAGTGGAGCCATGAGATGAACAGCAGCCAGAAAAGAAAAAAAAGGCATAGCTTCGTGGGTAGTGTCAGTAAACGGGAACCGACAATGGGTTTGAGGCTAAACGGCATAGTTGACCCCCATCATGAGGAACAACTCACTTCTCAACATGCTTAATTCAGAAGATTTTTCAAAATCGCGGGGCCGGGGGAAGTCCAGCGTTCGATCCATGATCACCCGGGTGGGACTGTCCCCTAAAATAACGATCCGGTCGCCCATGATCAATGCGTCATCGATGTTATGGGTCACCAGCAGGATTGTCTTTTGAATGAACGAATGCATGTTGACCACTTCTTCACGCATTTTCATATGCGTGAGAAAGTCAAGTCCGCTGAACGGTTCATCCATGATCATAATGTCGGGGTTCACGGCAAGGGCGCGGGCCAGTTCCGCACGGCGCTGCATGCCGCCGGACAGCTGCCGGGGATAGTGCTGCTCAAAGCCGTCTAGTTCCACCATCTCGATAAATTCCGATACCTGTTCGTGCCTGTCCCGTCGGTTTTTCAGATGACGGAGCCCCAGGCCGACATTCTCGAAAACGGTCATCCATGGGAACAAGCCGCTGTGCTGAAACACAAATATGTGGTCGGCAGAAGGTCCCTTGACCGGTTTGTCGTTAATCTGCACACGACCATCGGAAGGCGACTCGAACCCGGCAATGATTCTAAGCAAGGTCGACTTTCCACATCCCGACGGCCCCAAGAAGCACACCATTTCACCATCCAGGATATTCAGGTCGATATCGAAAAGAACGGTCACTCGGTCGCCTTGGCGCAGCGATGAGTCATCATCGCTGCGGGGGTCTCTGCGGCGATTGGCGTAAGTTTTGTTAAGCTTTTCAATGTTGATGCGGCCCAACACCCTACTCCTTAATGAGTCATTTTACGCCAACGGGCGGCTTCCAGGTCACCCAGTTGGCGCATAAGAAAATCCAGCGTCAGTCCCACCAGGCCAATGGCGATCATGCCATCCATGACGTAATCCATGCGGAGGGCATTTCTCGAATCCAAAATCAGAAACCCCAGGCCGGATTGCACCGCAATCATCTCTGCTGCCACCACTACCAGCCAGGAGATGGTCACCGTCATCCGCAGGGCCGTCACGACCTCCGGGATGATGGCGGGGATCACCAGTCGGGCAATGATCTCAGCACGGGAAAAGTTGAAGTTGGCCGCCACATGAAAATAGGTGGGATTGACACCATCTACAGCAATGGTGGTGGAAACCACCAGCGAGAAAAAACTAGACAAAAAAATCAGGAAGATGGCCGGTGGATCGCCGATGCCGAACCATAGCATGGCCAGGGGTATCCAGGCCAGCGGCGATATGGGCCGTAAAAATTGAATCAGTGGGTTAATCAAGGATCTGGCGGTTTTCATCATGCCTAATGCGATACCCATGGGGATACCCAACCCGGCAGCCAGATAAAACCCCACGGTAACCCTGAACAGACTGGCCACCGTATGCCTGATCAGGGTGCCATCGGCCAGCAGTTCTCCCATGCTCACCAAAACCACCACAGGCCCTGGAAATACCTCACGGCTCCAGCCGCTGAAGCGGGCCAATACATCCCAAACCAGCAGCAGGGCGAAGAAGCCCAAAAACGGCATCAGGTAGGCATAGGATTTCTTCTCGCCTTTTTTACGAACCTTGGTGCTCAAGCCAGGTCACCATCCTATTGGATTAATAACTGTTGTAGATCAGGTGAATGCCGATAAGCGTGAGCAGGAAGATAAAAACCTCCTTAAGCATTCTCTCGTTGATCTTCTCGCTAAACCACGGGCCAATTTGTCCGCCGATGATCACGCCGGGCACCGCCCAGACCAAAGCCGTCAGATCGGCAGATGTCCCTAAAATCACATGGAAAGCGGAGCCGGCAATACAGGTACCAAAAATGGTGACGATGCTGGTGGCGACAGCGACACGCATGCGCAGTTTCAGCCGGTTGCGCATGAGAGGAACCAGCCACTCGCCAATGCTCACGCTGAGCATGCCGCTGGCCACAGCCATGAGTGAAACCAGCCACCCGCAGCGACGGGCCTGTTTCACCGCCACCCGGTCCTGGCCCGTATCGCTATATTTCTGGTTCGCCGACACGAAGATAAAGGCCGTGGTAAGGGTTAATATCCCCAGCGCCAACTCCAGGTTGGCCGAAGACAGCAACCGGGTCAGCAACGCCCCCAGACCGAGCCCGGGAAGCGCCAACAGCAGAAAAAAGCAGGCCAGAGGAAGATCTCGCTGTTCTCTTTTTTATATATGCAGCACTGCCCGATCCCATGCCAGCCGTCTGTACCAGCAGCGAGGTGACCACCGCGGTCTCCGGCGATAGCTTTAAAAAAATAATAAAAAAGGGCATCCACAGGATGCCGCCACCGATGCCGACCGCCGATGCCAGGGCCGCGATGATCATCCCTGCCGGGAAGGCCAGAAGATTCAGCCCGGCCATGGCTGGTTGTCCACTGAATAGAGTTTGAAGAAATCAATGACCTGGCCAAGCATTACCAGTTCAGATTCCAGACGAGCGAGCTGCTGTTCCATTGCATCCGAGCCTCCGGGCGTCAATCGCTCTTTTCTCATCAGCCCTATGGTGTTCGAAGTCACCCGGCCGGCTGAATCGCATACCGATCGCGAAAGCATGATGATCTCCTGCAGGTTGGTGGACATGTCGTCGATGGCGGCGGACAGTTGAGAAAGTTCGTTTTTGGATTCGACCCCCGTTGTCCGGCTCAAATCTCCGGCAGATATGGCCTTGGACACCTCCACCATGTGCTGCAGGGGCTCGGTGATGGTTTTAATGAACATGGTCAGCACGATGACCACTACCATCAGGACCACCCCCACCATCATCATGGCTTTGTTGCGAATTTTCACCAGTGGCTCGTATACTTGGCCCTCAGCCAGTTCTCCGCTTGCAAATCGCTGGTAATTTCGGCTCAGTTCCTGTTTCAGCGTCGTTGAATGGGTGTCAAACACAAATTCTGAGGCGACAAGCAGAGCGGCAAACCCGATTAAAAGAATGTAGATAATCATGGTGCGCTGAAGCGAATAACCGCTGGGGGGGTTCATGGCGCGGACTGCAGCGAGTCATCCAGGTTTGAAATGATCTCTTTGGCCAGTTCAATATACTGGGTGCCGGCCACACTGTTCTGGCTGTAGTGGATGGCCGGCATACTCAGGATCTGGGCCTCTTTGAGGGCATTATCCATCTCGATGGCTGTATTAAAGGTCTGCCCCTCGTAAAGATCTTTGATTTTAGATAGAATCAGCCGGGATGTATGGCTGGCCTGGTCCAGCATGGTAAACAGGATGCGGGACTGAATCAGGGGATTCGCTTTTTTACGGATCAGCCGAATCAGTTGCATTACCTGGTCCACGCCATGGGTTGACAGATAATCGCACTGGCAGGGAATCAGTACCCGGTTGGACGCGGTAAGTGCATTTAACGTATAAAACTCGATGGAGGGTGGGGTATCGATCAGAATGAAATCAAATTGATCTTTGACCGGGTTGATCCGGTCCTTGAGCATGTATTCAAAATGCTGGGCCCCGAAGTACAATTTGTTGAGTAGAACCATGTTCCGGCCGGAGGGCAATAGCCAGAGATTAGGATATTGCGTCTCAATGATGAAATCGTCCAGCGGCTTGCCGAAAGCTTTCTGAGCATCATAAAACGTGGGCTGGTGCTTTTGCCCCAGTGAAAGCGTCAGATTGGCCTGTGCATCGAAATCCACAAGCAACACCTTCTTGTTGTGCATGGCCAGGGATACGCCGAGGTTCAGGCAGGTGGTGGTTTTGGCGACCCCCCCCTTACGGTTGCTGATGCTCATCACATGGTCGTTGGCGTGATCCTGGCGTGCATGATCAAGATTGAGGAACGTGATCTCCTGAACACGGTTAGGCTTGTATGCGGAAAAAAGATGGCCGCAAATCGTGCACCGTGCCACGAAGGACGATTTGTCAGTCGCATCGTCGTCGAGATGAAACCGGGTTCTGCATTTCTGACATACAATGATCATTGTTTATTTTCCTCGGGCAACAGACAAAATTAAGGCCGCACGCGGATCTGCAGTACGGCAGCACGCCGGGTCAGTGTTTCAGGTCAAACCCGTTTAAAACGGTTTTTATCAGGTCGGCGGGATTCACCTCCTCATCGGCCAGACCAGCCTCAACCACCTGGTCGAGTGGCTCGGCAACCATGCCGGATGCCCGCATTCGCAGAATGATGCGCCCCCCGTTTTCATGCACGACCCTTAACCCCGATTGTTCACCGGTATTGGCACCAGACAGTAAAATTACCGCCAGGCGTTGCTCGAAAACGGATGCGGCGGTTACCAGGAGCCGGTCCACCTGGACCAACCCTTTTTCAGGTGCGTCGGGGGCGATGACCGGTCGTTGGTCATTCATCCTCACTGCAAGGGGACAGCCGTGAATTCCCACATAACATTGCCCTGCAGAAAGTGACATTTCCTGGTCGATGGGTGATGCCTGGATTCCGCAACGGTCGAACAGATACCGGGCAAAAGCATCGCTAAAGGATGGCGGCAGACTCTGAAGGGCCACGACCGCGCCATCTTCATCGCCCAATGCCGGTACCAGACCGGACAGCAGGCTCACCTGCTCCGGGTGTCCACCGGGCCCGGAGATCACAATGACCAGACGGCGGCATGCTCGGTCCACCGACTTGCCGTCCGGGTTGCCTGTTTTTGCTTTGGGAATTCGCGCAATCCTGAAATTGCCGACCACTGCCGTGGCGGCAACCCTTATCCGTTCGAAGATCTTCTGCTGTTGAAAAAAAATATCCTGATCCTTGGTGGGCTTGTTTATAAAGTCCACCGCGCCCAGTTCGAAAAAATTGAAGATGGTCTTCGAAGAGCCATACCCGGGATTGGACATGATCACCACCGGGCAAGGCTTTTTAATCATGATGTGTTTGATGGTACTGATGCCGTCCATCACCGGCATATTCACATCCAGCGTCACCAGGTCCGGTCGCAAGTCGTCGATCATGGAGATCGCCTCTTTACCGTTGCCGGCCATGCCCACCACCTTGACCCGGTTGCCGGCGGTCAACATGCTGGAAAGAATTTTTCGCATCACGGGAGAATCATCGACGATAAGCACCCGTATCCAATTACCGGCTGTGTCTTCGGATGGGTAGGGCACTGATAGGGACTGATCTGATTTAAATTGAGTCTTCTCGTCGACACGCCGGGCCGCCTCCATAACCAGAAAATGGTAGTTTTTCTGGATGGTCCGTTGTGGAATCGTTCCCACTTCAAGGGACTCGAAGCTACCGGTCTGCCAGCCCAAAATCCGATAGAACGCCTCTTCTCCCACGATGTCTTCGCAGGCGGCATGAACGATCTCGCCGTCGAGGATAAAGATCGTACCGATCCGGTTATCCTTGGTCACCCGCATACAAATACTGGAAGCGGACAGGCAGCACATCTGGATCAGGTCGTTGAGCTGAATGTTCTTCAGCGTCCCGGCAAAACCACTGTCCGTGTCTGGCGGATGAGCTAAGGAAGAAGCGTCTTTGGTTCTCATATCCCAGCGTGTCAATCCATTTCTATTTGCCAAATTTCATTTAAACTCGAATCCGTTTTTTTAAAGGCCGTTGAAACCGCCCTGCCCCTCGGTATCCTTTGGAGGGTAAAATGACACTCATTTTTTTGTAGGGTCACAGCACGGCAGCGGCCAGTCTCCTTTCAGATTCGCGTTCCTTGGCCATGACCACCAGTTCGTCCACATTGAGGATCAGTGATATACTGCCGTCACCCAAAATGGTCGCCCCGGAAAACCCGCTGTTTTCCTGCAGATAGTCTTCCAACGGTTTGATCACCACCTCCTGTCGTCCCAGCAATTGATCCACGATAAAACCGGTCCGACCATTTGCGGCTCTGACCACCACAACGAAAAACCGGCCGTCCGATTTGGCCGGTGCCAGGTCCGGCATGTTCAGCAGGTCGCTCAGCCTGACCAGCGACAAGGGTTCATCATGCAGATGCATCATCTCACTGCCGTCGACGGTAAAAATCTCTCCCCGGTCGAGGCGAAAGGTCTCCTGCACAGCGCTCATTGGCACCGTGATGTGACTGCCAGCGCACCGAATCATCATGGCCGGTATGATGGCCAGGGTCAGCGGGATTTTAATCCTGATGCGGGTGCCCACATCCTGTCGGGTATCGACGATCAGGGACCCATTTATTTTTTCGATGTTGCGCTTGACGACATCCATACCGACGCCGCGCCCGGAGGTGTGAGTCACCTGATCCGTAGTTGAAAATCCGGGTAGCATGATCATGTCGATCAGCGCCTGTTGGTCCATCCGCTCCAGGGTCTCCCGGTCAGCCAGTTCCTTCTCCACGGCCTTTTGGCGGATGCGGGAAAGATCAATGCCTTTTCCGTCATCGGTTACCTCGATGATGACGTTGCTTCCTTCATGGTATGCCTCCAGCAGCAACACGCCACTTTCCGGTTTTCCTTTTCGCTTTCGGTCGTCACGGGATTCGATGCCGTGATCCACGGCGTTTCGAATAATATGGATCATGGGATCGGCCAGTTGTTCAATGACCATCCGATCCAGCTCGGTTTCCTCACCACGGAATTGAATCTGAATTTTTTTGTCCGAGTCCCTGAGCAGGTCATGAACGAGTCGCGGATAACGGTTGAAAAGCCTTGATATCGGCAGCATGCGCACCTTCATGACCTGTTCCTGGAGTTCACTGGAAACCCGTCCCAGCACCGTTGTGGCGTCGTTTAGCCGCGTGCTGAAGCTGGAAATCAGGCGCTGATCGGCTTTGTCCATGGGAAACCGGTGGTTTAGATATTGGCTCATTTCCCGCATTTCAGCAAACAGTTGGGTAAATGAAGAGCGGTTGACCACCAGTTCTCCCACCTGGTTCATCAAGTCGTCAACCTTATCCGCATCGACGCGGATACTCTTTCTGATTGTGCTTCGGGCGCTGAAGGTTTCAGGCGCAGACTCGTCAGCGGCCGTCGTCTCAGATGTTGTCGGTGTTGAAAAATCAAGAACCCGTACGGTTGTTTCGGTATCTGATTCAGGCATATCGGGAACCGGGATGGAAACCGCCGTGGCCTCGGGCCACAGATCACCGTCTTCTTCACTGCAGACGGGCAGTCCAGCCATGTTTCTATAAACGTTTCTATCGGTCAAGGTTTTCGGGGCGTCGTTTCGATCCCTGCCAAAGTCGTCGAGGATGGCCAACGCCTCGTCCCGATCGCCCTCCCTCTCGGATGGCAAGGGCCGATAATCAGCAGCTTCCGTATCCGATGAGAACTGCATGGCAATAGGATCCTCTTCCGTTTGCGCATCACCGGCGTCATCGGCACCATTATCGCTGTTTAGCATCGACGAAAAGGTTTCATCCAGTGTTCTTGAAAGAAGGGATTCCCGTTCATCGTCATCCATCGCAGGCAGGCCAGCCAGCAGGTGGGCAATATCCGGGGAGGGCAGCGATTCCGGTTCAGATGGTTGGTTCAATGGCGCACTGCCAATGGGTGCCGCGGTCAAAAAAGTCACGTCAATGGCCGCCAGCGATTCAGCATTGGGGAAAAGGTCCTGAATGCGGCCGACACCGGAGACGGCGACCGATTGCAACAATTCGTCAATGTCGTCCTCAC
>RCNC010000117.1_pt1 | contig 42157 bp, 34 predicted proteins | sample 2041301 | NCBI WGS metagenome assembly RCNC01 (sample SAMN09708231, study PRJNA481090) | Marine sediment metagenome, whole genome shotgun sequencing project. | biome: marine sediment; feature: ocean; material: sediment; isolation source: Sewage treatment plant 13A marine sediment (STP13A) ...
ATAGGTACACTCACTCTTCATGTTCAGGAATTACATCAAAATAGCCTTACGGAATATTTTTAGATATAAAGGATATTCAATAATCAACGTACTTGGTTTAGCAATGGGCATGGCCAGTGTTTTGCTTATTATCCTTTACATTGCCGATGAATTTAGTTACGACAGATTCCACAAAAATGCCAAAGATATCTACAGGGTTGGTTCGTATGGGAATATTGGAGATATGGAATTCAAAGGCACCACCACTCCTGCTCCACTGGCAAAAGCCTTAATGGATGACTACGATGAAGTTATTTATGCCACTCGTTTTCTGGAAGGAATTAATACTGTAATTACCTATAAAAATCAAAGTTTCTTTGAGACCAAATATCTGTATGCCGATACCAACTTTTTTAAAGTTTTTAGTTTTCTTTTGATTAAAGGAGATCCAGAAACTGCTCTAAAAGAACCACATTCGATGGTTGTTAGTGAAAGTACAGCAAAAAAGTACTTTGGAAATAAAGATCCCATAGGTGAAATACTTCATGAAGCTGATGGAAATGATTACAGAATTACCGGAGTGGCAAAAGATCCACCTAATAATTCTCATTTTCATTTTGATTTTCTTGCCTCTATTAATACTTTTAATTGGACCTCTAACAAAAACTGGTTAAACGACGCTTACTACACCTATTTCCTTTTACAAAAAGATTTCCCAATAAAGAAATTAAAGGCAAAATTACCTGAATTTGCAGCCAGGTACATAGGCCCACAATTAAAAGAGCAGTTAGGTGTTGACCTAAAACAATGGGATAGTTCAGAAAATAGTTACAATTTTATTTTTGAACCTCTTACCAGTATTTACCTGAGATCAAATGCAACACCTCAAATAGAACCGGTCTCAGACATAAGGAATATTTTCTTCTTTACAATTATTACCATTTTTATTTTAATTCTGGCCATTATAAATTTCACAAGTTTAACAACAGCCCGATCAATCACCCGAGCCAGAGAAATGGGGATGCGTAAAGTTATGGGATCACGACGACGCCAGCTGGTAATTCAACTCTTGACTGAATCCGTTTTTGTAAGTTTTGCGGCATTAATTATGGCCCTAGTTATAGTGGAACTCTTCCTTCCCACCTACAATCATATTGTAGATAAAGTATTGTCAGTAAGATATCTAAAGCAATGGTTTATTATTCCTATACTGGTGATTACTACCATTGGTATTGGTTTATTGGCTGGATTATATTCCTCCGTAACAATTTCTTCCTTTAGAACCGTTTCTATTTTGCACGGGAGCCTTGGAAATGGCCATAAAAAGAACTGGTACAGAAACGGATTAGTGGTTGTACAGTTCTTTATTGCTATAGTAATTATAATCAGCACTATAGTTGTTTACTCCCAATTGAATTATATCGCCAACAAAGAATTGGGATTTAACAAGAAAAACCTGTTGGTAATTGATCGAGCCTATGGCATTGAAGAAAAAGGTCAGAATGCATTTAAAAATGATTTACTTAAATATCCATCAATTCTTGATGCCAGCATTACTACAACCATTCCTGGAATGGAGGGCTGGATGGGACAGGTATTGAAACGAGAAGATGCCCCTCCAGAGGACCTGATTCATTTCAGGACCTTATCTGGAGATAAAGATTTCCTTAAGACTTTTGAGCTTGAAATTTCTCAGGGGACATATTTCACCGAGAAACATTGCTGCGATAAAAATTATGTGGTTATAAACGAATCAGCAGCGAAATCGCTTAACTATGATAATCCCATTGGTAAAAAGCTGGTAATGCCCGGGAATTCATATGGTGAGGTTTGGGCCTATGAAATAATTGGAGTGGTCAAAGATTTTCATTTTAATAATATGAAGGAGAAAATTGAGAATCTTACCATGTATTATTCTCAAAAGTTTTTCCCAAGATATGTCACCCTACGTATGGATGGGAAAAATACCGAAGAAACACTTCAGTATATTGAAAAAGTTTGGAGAAACTTTGCTATAAACCAACCCTTTAGCTATTTCTTCCTGGAAGACAAATTAGATGAAATGCATCTTTCAGATCAGAAAACAGCCAAAGTCTTTACTATTTTCTCTGTTTTAGCTCTGTTTATTGCCAGCCTTGGACTATTGAGTCTTGCCTCCTTTACTGCCGAACAAAAAACGAGGGAAATTGGAATACGAAAAGCTCTGGGCTCATCAGCTATGGCTATAAGTGTCCTGTTCTTGAAAGAATTTATTAAATGGGTTGTTGTGGCCAACGTACTTGCCTGGCCTGTAGCCTATTTGCTTATGACCAAATGGCTGGATAATTTTGTATACCGGCAGGACTTTCCTTTTTGGACTATGATTTCAGCTTTCTTTTTGAGTCTTTTAATTGCCTTTATTAGTGTGGGATACCAGACCGCAAATGCTGCTCTTACAAATCCTGCACGATCAATCAAGCAAGAATAATCTCCATAGCCATCCGAACCAGCCAGTAAACTACCCAGGCTATTCCAAGTGAAATAATACTAATTTTTATGAATCGGGAGCTCATCCCAATTGTTAAGCTTCTGCCTGAAATTATCTCCAGGAAGAGTTTGAAAAATAGAAATGTGGCAATTAAATAAATAATCGGGCCGAACAAATGCATCTTTAATGACCCCAACAAATTAAATTGTGTTAATTCATACAAGGAACGACTCATTCCACAGGTTGGACAACTTAAGCCGGTTAGTTGATGGAATTTACAGCCAAAAATTCCAGTGCTACCTGATTCAGTGAAATAAGGAAAAATCAAAAACACCAATAGTATGAATGCCCACAAAATGTACAATCTACCCTGTGCAGAATTCACAGAAAGCCTTTTGTATGCATGTTGGCTCATTATTTATATTTTATACTCACTCTGATTTTAAAATATGCGAAATAATTTTTAATTCCTAGTTGGCCAGTAAACTTTCGTCATTTTGAACTGGGAAGATTTTAAATTTATCATCAAATTGCTCCAGGTACTCTACACTTAGAGCCCGGAATGTAACTGATACCGGCAGGAACAACACTGACCCAAGATATGGAATGATTAGTAATATACCACCTACACAACATGTCATTAAAACAAAAGAAATAACAAGAACAACTACAAAAATCATAAGTACAAAAATGAAAAGGCCATACAAAATAAAATGCCAGAAATGAGTACCGAATAGTTTAAGAAACTTACCCCAGGCCTGGGTTGCACTTAACTGGTATTTATACATTATAGGTACAACAAAGTCATTCATAAATAGGGTAATATATCCAATTATTATCATAACTGTAAGAAAAATCATAGACATACCAAATATGGTCATTGCCGTTGCCGGCCTCGGAAAACCTGTTGCATAAATTCCCAGAAACATCGAAAAGAAGAGTCCAAATAGAAGTAAAAAAACAGCCAGGCAAATAAAACCATAAATCAATCTCCAAACAAAGAGTGAATTCCCAATGGTCTTAAAATCATACCATGGTTTGGTAACTTCTGCTCTGTTATGAACAACATTATCAAGAAACATAAATTTACCGCGAGAACTTAGCCAGTTAAATACAATTAACAGAGCAGTAATAAAAAAAATACCAAAAAGAATCAGGCCAAGCCACAAGCTATGTTCCATCAGCCAATCCCATGCTATAGCAGGAAAATCTGCGATATCATCAAAGTCAGGTTTATCTCTGAAATTATCGAATTTATTACCTCCACTACCCCCTCCAGGGCCATCTAAAAGTCCAGCCAGAAAAGCAGTAAAGCCGAGCATAAACCATTTACTCATATCAAACGGATTAAAAAGTATGTCTTTCATCCGTCTCCATCCTTTTGATAAAGGTTCAAAATAGTTGATATCCATGATTTTCTAGTTTTAGGTGCTACATTTTGATCTGGAATAATAATTCGATAAGTTACATCATTTTTTAATCAATTCAATTGCTTAGACAAAATATTTTGTCTAAAGATTTGAGTTTTCAGAAACAATTCAAATATTCTATTTAATTAGCTCTGTTATATTATCAATAACAAATGTCATAGGGAAACTTCCATCCTGCGGACTCTGAATATCAAGTGTTCCATCCACAGAAATGCTTGAAATATCTTTTACCAGGAAACCATCCTTATAGGCAAAGAAATAAGTACCTGATCCGGTCATAGTTCCATCTGATACCATATCCACTCCCTGTTGATTCGCTTTTCCAAATCTGGAGCCGGAAATAATCGAGCTTATACGTGCACATTCAAAACCATTAATGGTTTCAAATCCCGCAAATACATACTCACCTTCAATGATCATAGTTACCTCTTCATTTTCATACTTTTCTGCGATGGTATCGGTCATGGACCAGGTATCACCAATTTTTAGCGATTTCTCAGGCAATCGTGGGAACAGAAACTTAAAGGTCATGGCTACATTGCGTTTTACGCCTGGCGTAACTTCATATTGAATTGATTCTGCTTCTGATACATCCAAACCAGCCCCAAGAGATGATAAAGTCATGTCAAATCCCTTCCCACTGACTGAGGTCATATCCGGGTTTATATCTCCCTGCGGGCTACTAATTGAGAGGTCCATTGAATCAATATACACCTGGATTTGATTCTGATCTTTTGACTTAGCTATTAAAGTTGTTGAATATCCAATATACTGGCCAATATCAATGATCATCTCCTGTCCAAATATGTCAAGTTCTTGTTTGATATCAGACCCAGTCTTGTATTTTAATGTCTGATTCTCAGGAAAAGAGTAGCGAAGTGTGGTCCCTTTCTTTGAATCACCCCTTGCACTTTTCGAGGAAGAACATCCTGCTAATAAACTTGTTGCAATAATTACTGTCACTACTAACAGCGCAGTTTGACGCATTTTCTTTGTCTTCATAATTTAGATTTTTTGAATTATATTTAATCAATTCCCGGAAATTCAGGCTGATTTCAATTTTTCAATTACATGATATTCAATTAACAAATCAATGATATCCAATATCTCCGAAGTATGTTCAATATTTACTTCAGCTTTATTCATAATTTGAGAAACTGACTGGAAATCTGCACTTGGGAAAGGGAGATTAAAAAGAAATTTCCCCTGGTGAATGGTTAGATTAATTTTTCGTTCCTTTCTCTCTCTACCTTCTCCAATCCAAATTACCACACTACTAATCCACTGATCATAGCGAGCCGTGGTAAACCTTGCCCCCGCATTTTTCCATTCTCTTATTTTCAGAGACAATCTTCCTTCAGGTTCCTTTTCCTCACAAAGTGGTGAAAGATCTATATCTACTTTTATATTATAGTCATTAAGAGAATATCGTTTGTAAGGTCGTTTTTTTTCATATACTTCTTCCCGGCTAACTATTCCAACCTCGGCCATAGCTTCAAGAAAATCCTGAACAGTACGAATATGTAAATTTAACCGGGATGCTGCTTCGGATGCTGATATGTCATGATAAGAAACCAGCAAACGAAGAATATCCTCTGCATAATCCTTAGAGATGTAAGCTCCAAATATGGCTGCTTTTTTGAGATCCATAAATTCTATTCTGTAAGCGGACTTAGCCGCAAAGTATTTAAATTATCAATTATTTTGTTCGACTATAAATTAGGAAAAGACATTAATTCTCAGGCTATTTAATTTATCTAAAATTCTGATCCCTTCACCTTTTTTATACATTTCGAAAAATTCAATAAAAGCCTGACCCATTCCATTGCAAAGCTGATCGAATGAGTAGTTTTCCTGATAAGTCAGGTAATCGTTCTTTGCCATATTCACTGACACATTTCCCTGAAAATCAATAGCAACCCATGATTTATTCAAATAATCAACATTTCGTCTGTATAGAAATCCATATTCTCTTCCCATCATAATGGGGACTAACACTATTCGCGAATCTTCCCTATATGGCATGGCAATCAGGTTGCGTTTCAGAAATTCAGCAAAACCCAATATCTGACTTTTTGTAGCTTCAATCTTTCCGGCTGCCAAAGGTCTTGAAGTATACCCTTCTGAGATATCATCAACATTTTGTGCTGCCAGTTCAAATACCTCTCTTCCCTTCCACTTGGTCCTTCTTGTAAACAGCAGTATGACAACCCAGATTAGAAGAAATATAGTAACGAATGCCATAAACTGGGAAAACACTGGCAGTTTGCCCCCCGATTCCAGGTATTCAACTGGTAATGTATTAACAAATATAGTTAGCGAACTTACATAGAGTGCACTGATTAAATAGCCGTAACTATTGGTTCTAACAAAACTAATAATAGTAAAAATGGCAATTAAAGCAATGCCCATTCCTAGAACTTTAAAGGCAGCATGCAATCCAAAAAATATCAGGATAATAAAAAACAAAGTTAACAGGCTAATTACCGGAATAAGTCCGGTAATGTCCCAATCTGGTTTTAGCTTTCTTAAAAAATACATAATCAATTTTCAATTAAAAGTTATCAATTATCAGGTATCAGTCACGAAAAATTGCAAATTTTCAATTTCAGCCATAAAAGCTCATGCGCCTTGCTTATTGCTTACTGTTAACTGTTCAATGTTTACTGACCAATGTTTACTGTTTATTGCTCCCCTCTTCCATCTCCTTCAACATCTTCCTGCCATTCTCATTATCAGGATTTAGCTCCAGTGACTTTTTATAATTTATAAGGGCCAGGTCCTTTTGACCGTTTTTCATGTACGCCTCACCCAGGCTATCATAAACATTCCAGGAATCAGGATAGTCTTCCACATTCCATTTTAAAACAGCAATGGCCTCTTCCATATGACCTTCGGTAGAGAGTTCATAACCAAGTGCATTCAAAGTACTTTCAATTAGAACAAACTCTCCTTTAGGCGCTTTCTTAAGTTCGTCATACTGATTTTTTCCTGCTTCAATGCCGTGGGTCAATATTGCTTCCTTAATAATAGGGCCACCTGGCTCGCCCTTTGGCAGAAAATATTCTATAAAAACTTTTAACGCAGTGACCTTGTCTTCTTTGTCCTGATCAAATGCGAAAGTATAGGTGTTTGAATCATCATGCCACCTGCCTCTTTCATCCGGAGTGTTGAGACTCACATTCCTTTTATTAAACGGGTCATATACTGAGAGTTTTCCATTTTCAACCGATACTTCAAAAGTTGCATTTGCCTGAGGCAGATGATACTTGCCAAGATATGGAAAAAGATCTTCGGGAACATCTGCCCCAATACTATCTGGTTCAGCATTGCGTAAAAAGGGGGTTATCTGATGTAGTTCCATGCCTGAAATTAATCCATCCTCCTCTTTAAATGTAAAATAAACCATGGGAGAAATTTTAGCATACCACTCTTTTTCTTCAGTTGGATTATTCAATACAAGAACCATTTGGTTTGGAATATCTACAGCCAGGTTTTCACCCACTACGGAAACTTTAAACACATTATTGTTTCGAAGCATGGTGTAATTCCCCATAAATTTCTTAAACTTCTCGAGGACCGCAGCTGGGATATTCTCTTCTTCTGTCATCTTTACTCCATTCACCTTGTAATCGAGAATTTCCATTTTGACAGGGTTAAAGGAAGTAGCTTCTCCCAACCGGATATGACCGCAGTCAACAAAATCAATCTCAAAAGCAGTTGCATCTATTGGAATCCAACCCGCATCACCCATGTATACTTCATCCCACGCATGCTGACCAAAACTACCACCATAGTAGCTGGAATACATACAGCCTACAGCTATCCGGGCAGGAATACCAACCCCCCTGCAAAAAGCTGCCAATAACCTGGAATGCCCTCCACATTCACCACTCCGGGTGTCAAATGTTTTTCTGGCTGTAATACCGCCTGGAACGGCTCCTTTAATTTCTTCTGATACCCATTTGCTTAAGCGCCCCAACGCCTCCCATGAATCAGCAGATCCTTCAACAATTTCCTGAGCCATATTTACCAGAACCGGATCTTCAGATTCAATATAATCTTCTGGCAAAAGATACTTTTGAAGTTCCTCATTGCCACTATAATCAAATGGGTAGGCATGTGCTCCTTTTCCATCATATTTCTTGTGCTCGATAAAAAACACCCCGTCAATTAAATTGTTCTCAACTGTTCCCTCAAATCGTTGCCCGGGTATAGATAGACTTTCAGCGGTCACCCATTCTCCGGCAGATCGTATTGTGGCCTTCACCTCCATGTAGTCTATTCCATGTATATCACCAATGAGCTTATCAACTTTCGCGAATAAGACTTCATTAAGATTGACTGAAGTAATCTGTTTCACAATGGATTTGTTTGAAAGTTTCAAAGTAACCTTGTCGGCGATAATCATTTTAATAGGAAACTTAAGTTCTGGATCTATCCATAATTTCCTTAAAACTCCGGTCTTAACATTCATCTCAGTCAACACAATTGTAGAGTACTCTTTGCCTTCAGCTTCAATTAACTCATTCCCTTCAAACGTATAATCCTTTTCCTGAATTTCTCCTTTTAATACATCAAGGACTTTATATCTTTTCTTTTCATTCTGAGAGTTGCTGAAATCATATACCAGGTGAGGGAAAAAATGACTATTCTCTAACAAAATATCATCACCCAGGGTTATTTCCTTTTTAGTATTGTCCAACTTCGAAAAGTAATAAGCAATATCACCCTTTATTTCAATTATAGTACCCATCTCCAGGTTACCCTGTTTTATGTCACTTTCATAGAAAGCAAAACTGCCAGTTTTTGGATCGATATAATACTTTTGTGTAATATCCACATCTACATTGCCACCCAATACCGATTGCTTGATAACAACATTTTCCTCCAGGAGAATCATTTTGCGCTTATTGTACAAAACATCAGATATAGCTGTTTTACCATAGCCAGCAGTAACACCATTTATAACACCTCCAAAATAGTAAATTGTTGGCTCCCCAGGATTGGTTTCATCCTGAGATTGCACCTCGTGAGAAACGAGGGAAAGAACAAATAGCAGAAGGGTAAATAATAAATAAGGGGTTCTGAAATTTGTTTTCATGGTTCTTAAATTTAAAATGTTAAGGTATCTTTCATATTTAGTTTGTTATTTTGCAGCCTTTAATTCATTCATAATCCTATCCTCCCTACCTTCTTTATAATATTCTATAAATTGCAAAAACACCTCTGACATGGATTGGCAGAGTTGGTCAAAATTTAAACTTTTTCTATATCGACTATAGTCAAAGCTTGAAATACTTACTGAAAGGTTTCTATCACCATCAATTCTTACATGACTTATTTCCAAAGGATCATCCGCTACAAGAGGACTTTCACCCATTGAAAACCCTAGAAAGTACACATCCTCTTTCACATAAGATTTCACAACATACTTACCTTCCATGAAGATTATAAATCCTTTCAGATCAGACTCAGATAAAGAAATTTTTCCACCGGAATAAGGTCTACTCGTAAAACCCCCACTGGTATCATTGATCATGTTTGATGCAAGATTTAACAATCGCCTGGCATTGGCAACCAACCTCTCCTGGGCAGAAAGTCTAGGCCAAAATAGAATGATAAATAATACAATGACCAAAAGATGTAAAACATTACTTATTGGTGGTCGTCCAGGGAAGAGGAAATAGGTCAAGCTATGCCAGGTAGAGGTTCCAGCAAGAATACCTAACCACAAATAAATCCACATTCGGTAACGAATGTATTGAAGAGCTCCAATAATGATAAAAAAGGTTCCGTAAAATAGAACTGAAACTATGGGTTTCCCGGTTACCATTATTTCAATCAGTACAGAAATAAAGGTTAATATAAGAGCTATGGGGTAAGTAAGGCCTAAAGGAAATCGGAGTTTTGAATACATGATAATCAAGAGTTATGTTTCATTTTTCCTATACTTCACTTTTTATACACTATACAAATCTATGGCATATAAAATTAAAAACCAAATAAATTTCATTCTTTTTATACATTTTTTTAAAACATTTTGTATTTTGTCCTGATTACTAGCAAGTTGAAAATTAATATTTACACCATTTTTATACCAAACTAAGGAAGGAAATTCATGAAGACATATCTAAAATACCTGATTTATGTAATGATACTCCTCATTTCAAGCTGTTATCAAAGGGAAAAAGGATCACAAAACATCCTAAGTCAAAATCAGGCTTTAATCTCAAATCAGAGCATCCAGCGATATGGATCAGTAATTAGGGTAAAACCTGAAAAACTCATGGAGTACAAAGAACTGCATGCCAATCCTTGGCCAGAGATTAACCATATGATTAGTGTATGTAATATCCGCAATTACTCTATCTATTATAAAGATGGATACCTATTCAGTTATTTCGAATATGTTGGAGATGATTTTAAAACAGACATGCAAAAGATGGCAGCGGATTCATTGACCAGAGAGTGGTGGAAACTAACTGACCCATGCCAGGTACCATTAAAATCAAGGAAAGAAGGAGAATGGTGGGCAAGCATGGAAGAGCTTTATCATTTGGAATAATTGTATGTTTTATGAACTAATATATGTAAATTGCAACTTCAATTTATACCTCAACAACACAAAACTTCTTTAACAGGATGACATCAAGAGAAAGAATTCTGTCAGCCATTAATCACCAGGAACCAGATAGGATTCCAATCGATTTTGGTGCTACACCAAGTTCAGGAATCTCGGCAATTGCCTATAACAATCTAAAAAAGCATCTGGGTATCGATCCTCGCCCTACAAGAGTATATGATGTGGTGCAACAACTTGCTGAGCCAGATGAAGAAATCCTGAGATTGTTTAAAATTGATGTAGTTGACATAGGTAGAGCTTATTCTGATAAGCCATCAGATTGGCGTGATATTCGTCTGGCAGATGGTTCTCCTGCCCAATATCCAGCTTGGTTTAGGCCTGAATTAAAAGATGATGGTGTTTGGTATGCATCTGATTCATCTGAACAGATTCTTGCCAAGATGCCCCCCGGAGCTACTTTCTTTGATCAGACCTTCTTCCCTTATATAGATGGATACCCTGATAACTTTAAAGGCCTTCCCTTGGCCATGTCAAAATCCATGTGGGCTGCTTTTCCTGTCCCCCCATGGAGTAAAGTAGATGATGAAAACTTCTGGCCCGATTTAAGAGAAAAAACAATCCGACTAAAAGAATCAGGTAGGGCTACTATAATAGGTGTGGGATGTAATCTTTTCGAGTGGGGAACATTCCTTCGGCGTATGGATAATTTCCTGATGGATCTTATTATGGAGCCAGAAAAGGTTGAAGCCCTCTTGGATGCCCTAATGGAAAGTCATCTTCAAACCCTTGAAAAAGTTTGTCATTGGATTGGTGATGTAGCTGATTTTGTAAAATTTGGAGATGATCTCGGTATGCAAAATGGTCCTTTTATGAGTCCAGAAACCTACCGTCAACTTTTTAAGCCCAGGCATACACAGCTATGTGACTTTGCCAAGAAGAACAGCCAGATGCATACCTTCCTGCATTCATGTGGGTCAATTTACCAATTGCTTCCTGATCTGATTGAAGCTGGTTTTGAAGTTATAAATCCGGTACAGACAAATACAAATGATATGGATCCCATGCGACTAAAAAAAGAATTTGGAAAAGATGTCACATTCTGGGGGGGTGGAATTGAAACCTCCACCGTTTTAAATCTTGGAACCACTGATGAAGTCAGAGAAATGGTCCTCAGAAGGCTAGAAATATTTGCACCCGGTGGTGGTTTTGTTTTCAATACCATTCACAATATTCTTCCAGATGTTCCTCCGGCAAATATAGTTTCCATGTTCGAGGCGATAAATGAATTCAACGGAGTAAAATAAAACCCTTTTTGAATATTATGAAAAAATATATTTGCATCAGTATTATATTATCAATTCTCATTCTTAGTTTGGATGCGCAACAGGAGAATTCAATTCCAGGCCTAGAAACAAACCAGGAAGCTCTCAAAAAGTGGCAGGATATGCGTTTTGGAATGTTTATCCACTGGGGACCGGTTTCTCTCAGGGGAACTGAGATTGGTTGGTCACGTGGGACGCATGTTCCCATTCAGGATTATGATAATTTATATAAAGAATTTAATCCTTTGTTATTTAATGCAGCCGAGTGGGTTGCAACTGCCAAAGAGGCTGGTATGAAATACATAATAATCACCACCAAACATCATGACGGTTTCAGTTTGTGGCCCACCGATGTATCAGATTATGATATTTCGTCTACCCCCTATGGTAAGGATATCCTCAGGCAATTATCAGATGAATGCAGGAAACAGGGAATTGTATTCGGTACCTACTATTCCATCCTTGACTGGCATCATCCAGACTATACAACAAGATATGGTGGCGATCCTCGCCCGGTTGAGGGTTCTGATATGAATAAGTATATTGATTATATGTACCACCAGCTAAATGAACTTATTACAGAGTATCAAACAGAAATCCTATGGTTTGATGGGGAATGGGAAGATTCGTGGAATCATGAGGAAGGAATTAAATTATATAGATATTGCCGGGAACAAAACAACAATCTACTGATTAACAATCGAGTAGACAAAGGCAGGAAAGGAATGCAAGGAATGTCTAAATCTGGCTTTGCCGGCGATTTTGGCACACCAGAGCAAGAAATCGGCAATTACAATCCCGGTATTCCCTGGGAATCCTGCATTACTATTGGCAAACAATGGGCATGGAAGCCCAATGATCAGTTAAAATCTGTAAAACAACTTATCCACACGCTAGTTCTAACTGCCGGAGGAGGTGGGAATTTACTTCTAAATGTGGGGCCCATGATGGATGGTCGTATTGAACAACGTCAGGCGGACTCGCTAAAGGAAGTAGGTAAGTGGATCAGTAAATACGGAGAGTCAATTTATGAATCCAAGGCCGGACCTTTCATGCCAGGTAAGTGGAATGCCTCAACAATGAAGGAAAACATAGTTTATCTTCAGCTGTTAAAATGGCCTGATGGAAGTATTCGTTTGCCAGATTTACAGGGTTATAGATTAAAAAAAGTAAGCCTTATGAATGGAGTCGGCCTGGATTTTGAAAAAGGCAAGAAGGAGGTCCTTATTGAATTACCAGATCAGGCACCTAATCCATATTGTTCTACGCTGGTATTGGAATACAACAAACCTCTATCTGGTGTAAATCCAATAGAGTTGAAATAGTTATTGAATATGGTGAGAAATATATTTCTATTTATTCCCATTATTTTTTTTGGTTGTCTTAACCCTAAAACTGAATCTACTGAAAACAAACAGGAAAAACCCAATGTTCTTTTTATTAGTGTAGATGATCTCCGGCCAGAATTAGGCTGTTATGGGGCAACATATGTAAAATCGCCAAACCTTGATAAATTAGCTTCTTCAGGTATTCTATTTGCAAATCATTTTGTACAGGTTCCTACTTGTGGTGCTTCCAGGTTAAGTATGCTTACCGGCATGCTACCAAAAACACCTGCCCATTTGGGTAATGAGGCAATCCGGGAATTTATTTCAGGAAAATCCGAAACCAGTATGCCTGAAACTTTCATCCATCATTTAAAAAGAAATGGATATTATACAGTAGGAATAGGGAAAATCAGCCATTATGCCGACGGTCTTCTTTACGGATATACCGATTCTGTTAGCACTGAACGTGAATTGCCCCATAGTTGGAACGAGTTATTATTCAATCCTGGCAAATGGGGAACAGGCTGGAATGCTTTTTTTGGATATGCCAATGGTGAAAACAGGCAAAGTATGGACCGGCAGGTAAAACCTTATGAAGTAGCAGATGTTGACGACATGGGCTACCCAGATGGGATAAGCGCTAATATTGCCATCCAAAAACTTAAAGAATTGAGTAAAAAGGGAAAGCCATTTTTCCTCGGAGTGGGATTTTTTAAACCACACCTGCCTTTTAATGCTCCAAAAAAGTATTGGGACTTGTATGATGAAAATAAAATCCCCCTGGCCCCTTTCCCGAGTATTCCTGAAAATATTAACAATGCAAGTCTACATAACAGTGGTGAATTTAATGGCTATTTGTTAGGTGAGGAAAAAGCTTCAATTTCTCATTCTATTTCAGATGATTATGCCAGAAAAGTAAAACATGCATATTTCGCCTGTGTGAGCTATATTGATGCCCAGATTGGCAAATTACTGGATGAATTGGAAAACTCAGGTTTAGATAAAAACACCATCGTTGTAGTCTGGGGTGATCACGGCTGGCACCTGGGAGATCAAAGAATGTGGGGAAAGCACACCATATTCGAAAAAGCTTTAAAAAGTACATTTATTATTCGATTGCCGAATAATCCCCAGATTGGAGAATCGATTGACAGAGTGGTGAGTTCTGTTGATATTTATCCAACCATATTAGAATTATGTGGAGTAGGAATGCCCTATACGACCGATGGCAAAAGTCTGGTCCCAATTATAAAAGATCCCAACACCATTAATTGGGATGATGCATCTTATGGGTTTTTCAGGAAAGGAATTTCGGTACGAACAGATCGTTACAGGCTAACTCAATATTTCAGGGAACAAAAACCCAATATTGAATTATACGATCACCTGATAGATCCTGATGAAACAAAAAATATATCAATTGAAAAACCTGAAATAGTAGAACAATTAATGCCGATTTTAGAAGAAGGAAATACTGGAATATATTACTGATATACAAACATTTATAATAAATGAAAAAAATAAATGGATTTATTGGCGCCCCATTCACTCCATTAAAAGAAGACGGATCACTGAACCTGGATCTTATTCCGCAATATGCAGATTTTTATTCAAGAAATGGAATTGATGGGACATTTGTCTGCGGTACATCTGGTGAAGGATACCTGCTTACAATGCAGGAAAGAATGAAGGTAGCAGAAAAATGGATAGATAATAGTCCGAAGGACTTTAAAAATATAATCCATGTTGGCGCCTCAAATTTAATTGAGAGCCAAGAACTTGCCTCTCATGCAAATAGTTGCGGGAGTTGGGGCTTTGGGATCATGCCTCCAGCTCTTTTTAAACCCACAAATGAGGAAGCCCTGGTGGCCTATTGTTCTGAAATTGCTTTGGTTGCTCCCAATCTTCCATTCTTTTATTATCATATGCCAGCCTTCAATGGAGTATATTTATCTATGGTTTCATTTTTAAAACTAGCTTCAGAAAAGATTCCTAATCTGGCGGGAATTAAATATACACACGAAGACCTGTATGAATTTAACCAATGTATGTTGCTGGAAAATGGGAAGTTCGAAATGTTGCATGGACGTGATGAAACCTTAATCTGTGGATTGGCATTGGGAGCTATGGGTGGAGTCGGTGGCACTTACAATCATGCCATGAATCTTTACATAAAAATTAAGGAGCATTTTTTGACCGGGAAAATTGATAAAGCCCGACAATTACAAAACTTATCCCAGGATTTTATTAATGTATTAGTCAAATATGGAGGAAATGTAACTGCTGGAAAGAGGATGATGAAATTTCTGGGACTGGATTGTGGCCCAAATCGTCTTCCTGTTCTAAGCCTGACAATGGATGAGGAAAGAATGATGAAAGACGAGCTAACCAAAATTGGTTTTTTTGAATTCTGCAATAAATAGTAAGGCTTCATGAAACTTAATAAAAGGATAACCTTCTTATTTGCACTTATCTGTTTACCTCTACTGCTTGTCAATGGGCAAAATATACTGAACCATATAGAATGGAAAGTTTTACCTGATCTACCCCCAGCAACTGGATTAAAAAATCAGCCAGGGCTTGCGGCTCCTTTTGCTGGTGTTTCGAATGGGGTACTGCTGGTTGCAGGTGGTTGCAACTTTCCTCAAGAGCCTGTTTGGGAGGGAGGAAAAAAAGCATATTACAAAGATGCCTTCGCTCTGGAATTGATATCAGACGGATTATACAAATGGCATTCTGGTTTTCAGATACCAGCTGAGGTGGCATATGGTGTTTCCATAGACTTACCAGAAGGCGTACTTTGCATTGGAGGGAAAAATAATGATACTGAATTCTCCAACGTTTTTCTAATGAATTGGGATACAGATAAGGAATCATTATTATTGGAAGAATACCCTGCTCTACCCTTCCCCGTGAACCAGGCTGCCGGCACTCTATTGGATGATAAGATTTATATTGCAGGTGGTATTGTTGATGGAAAAGCTTCAAATATTTTTCTTTCACTTGATCTATCAAAAAAAGGCAGTCATGATTTCAGTTGGGAAATTATGCCTGATTTTCCTGGTCCGGCAAGGGTTCAGCCTGTAGCTACAGGACAAAATGCTGCCGAAGAAAAACACTTTTACCTGTTCAGTGGATCCAGTTACCCTGCCTCAGAAGAAAATCCAATCATTTTAACTGATGCACTTGAGTTCAATCCAAAAACCAATGAATGGACAGCATTAGGGCCCATTACACCAAAGGGCTCTGACCCTATATCACTACATGGAGCCTTTGGGATACCATCAGGAAGCAAACATATATTGTTTACAGGAGGAGTAAATAGGGATATCTTCTACCTGGCCTGGAAACGTGACCGTCTCATTCAGCAAGCAAGAGAAATAAATGATACAGCCAATCTTAGAAGGCTAAACCAGGAAAAGCTGGAATACTTCCTAATGAATCCCGGTAAATATAGATTTAACAACAAAGTATTAGCGTACCATACTATAACCCAAACATGGACTGAAGTTGAAGATTATCCTTTCCCTGGGCCAGCTGGTGCCCCTATGGTAAAGTGGGGAGAAGGATTCGTGGTGATCAACGGGGAAATAAAACCAGGGGTACGATCACCAAAACTATATTATGGAACCATAGAGTATGAACCAACATTTGGATGGATAAACTGGTCGGTTATTGCTATTTACCTTTTCATAATGCTGTATGTTGGGTATTATTTTATGAAGAGGGAAGATGATACCAACACATTCTTTAAGGGAGGTCAAAGAGTGCCCTGGTGGGCTGCCGGCATGAGCATATTTGCCACCATGCTCAGTGCAATAACCTACATGGCCATTCCGGCAAAGACCTATGCAACTGACTGGAGATATTTTATGATGGCAATTACCATCTTGTTGCTTGTTTACCCTGTCGTACATTTCTATTTGCCCTTTTTCAGGCGTTTAAATGTTACTACAGCATATGAATATCTAGAGAAAAGATTCAATTATACCACAAGGTTCATGGCCAGTGCCGTTTTTATGGTTTTTATGGTGGCACGTATGGCACTTGTTTTATTCCTGCCTTCCCTGGCTCTGACAACGGTAACTGGTATTGACATTTACCTTTGTATTATTCTAATGGGGGTAATTACTATTATTTATTGCACAATGGGGGGAGTTGAGGCCGTTATTTGGGGTGATGTAATCCAGGGATTTGTGTTACTTGGCGGAGCAATTCTGGCTGTAATTTTTATGGTTATGGGTACTGAAGGGGGCATAGGAACTGTAATCGAAATTACCATCGACCATGAGAAAATGAAAACTTTTGATTTTGCCTTTGATGTGACAAGGGCCACCTTCTGGGTTGTTCTACTCGGAGGTATTGGGAATAATCTCATTTCATACAGTAGCGATCAGGCAGTTATTCAAAGATACCTTACCACCAAAGATGAGAAAGGGGCCGCAAAAGGATTGTGGTTTAATGGCATCATGAGCATAATAATATCTCTGATCTTTTATTTCATCGGTACTACCTTATTTGCTTATTATAAAACCCAGCCACAGGAACTCAATGTAATAATGGAAAATACAGATTCCATATTCCCGCATTTCATCATGTCAAAAATGCCAATTGGTATTGCTGGTCTTATGATCGCTGCTATTTTCTCAGCAACTATGTCCACAGTATCTTCCAATGTAAACTCAATATCAACCTCCTTCACAGTTGATTTTTATGACCATTTCAAAAAAGGAGCTTCGGAAAGGATTCGACTACGAATAGCACGGATAACAGGAATTATCGCTGGAGGGATAGGCATACTTCTGGCACTTCTAATGGCCACCTGGAACATACTTTCATTGCTCGATTATTTTAACACCATCTTAGGATTACTGGCAGGAGGCCTCGGTGGCTTGTTTGCTATGGGAATATTCTTCCCCAGAATAGGATCAAAAGCCGCCATTACAGGATTTCTGATGAGTTTTATCCTTTTATTATACCTGCGCTCATTTACAGAAGTATCATTCCTTCTTTATGGTTTTATTGGAATACTTTCAAGTATAGTTATAGCTTACGTGGTCAGCTGGGCTTTCGTTAGTAATAAAAGAGATTTGAAGGGGCTGACACTTAAAAGCCTGAATGATTAATTTATATTTATAATTTTATTAGGCTTACTTAGATTTATTAAAACAAATACCACAAACATGATTTGTTATGAGAGGAAAAAAACTGATTCAAAAGGCATTTCGACTTGAAGAAGTTGAGCGTATTCCCTGGGTACCCTTTGTTGGTTGCCATGGAGGGTCATTAATAGGAAAAAAGGCTGATGAATATTTGAAATCAGCAGATAATATAGTGGCTGGAATAAATGAAGCCATTAAACGATACCAACCCGATGGAATACCCATCATGTTTGACCTACAGGTGGAAGCTGAAGCCCTGGGATGTGAGCTCAATTGGGCTGAAAATAGCCCACCTGCAGTCACAAGCCATCCTTTGATTCAAGGTAAAAGCCTGAAGGACCTGAATATTCCAACCAGGAAGGATGGTCGCATTGGATTGGTTATGGAAGCATGCAAACGACTCCGAAAAGAAAATCCAGATATAGCCCTGTATGGATTGGTTACAGGTCCCTTTACCCTGGCTCTACATCTATTAGGAACTGATATTTTCATGGAAATGTTTGAAAATGAAACCTATGTCCATCAGATTCTGGACTTTGCCAAAGAGGTAAGTATATTTATGGCAAAGGAATATATTGAAAATGGTTGTGATATAATTGCTATGGTTGACCCCATGACAAGCCAGATTAGCCCTGAGCAATTCAACCAGTTTATAAATAAACCAGCCACCGAAATCTTTGATTTTATCAGGTCAAAGAATACCCTAAGTTCTTTTTTTGTGTGTGGCTACGCCCAGCAAAATATTGAGGAAATGCACCTTTGTAAACCCGATAATATTTCTATTGATGAAAATATTCCACTCGATTATGTAAAAGACCTTGCCATAAAAAATAATATCAGTTTTGCTGGAAACATGAAACTTACCATCGTCCTCCTCATGGGTAGCCAGGAAGATTGCCAGACCCATGCCTTGGAATGTATGGAATTAGGAGGAACAAAAGGATTTATTCTTGCTCCGGGATGCGATTTACCCTATGATACACCTCCCGAAAACCTGGAAGCAATAAGCCAACTCATATATGATCCATACCAGCAGGATGTTGTAAGAGCTCTTGAAAAGAAAGAGGATAAGCTAGTCTTGCCAAATATGTCTGATTATGGGAGGGCTGACAAAGTAATGATTGATATAATCACTCTTGATTCAGAATCCTGTGCCCCCTGCCAGTACATGGTGGAGGCGGTGCAGCATATAACTCCTGAATTTGAAGGCATTGTAGAATGGAGAGAGCATGCCATAAAGGATATGGAATCAGTAACTTTTATGAGTGCATTAATGGTAAAAAACCTCCCAACCATCTGCATTGATGGAAAAATTGCGTTCGTTTCAAAAATTCCACCAAAAAAAGATCTGATTGAGGCTATCCAGCAAAGAATCAATCAAAAGCTCAGGCTTAAAATTAAACAGAAAAAAGCCGAGATATTAATTATTGGATCTTCAGAGGATGAATGTAAGGAGCTGGATCATATTGTAAAAAATAGCATGGATGAATTGGGTGTCCTGCTAATAGTAAAACGAGTAACTGAAAAAAGTGAAATTGAAAATCTTGGGGTATCCCGTACACCAGCAATAATGATAGTGGATTATAAGCTAAAGTCACAGGGGAGTATTCCTTCAGCCGATGTTGTTAAAGAATGGATAAAGCAGGTCTCGTAAATAAAATACCCTTTTTTCTCATAACCGGTTTCCTGGGGAGCGGGAAAACAACCCTTTTAAACAGGGTGATCCAGCAATTCAGCAGTTCATACCGGCTAGGCATCATCCAGAATGAGTTTGCCCAGGGAAATGTAGATGGACAAGAGCTAAAAAGATCAGGTAAAACCTTTAATCTGCTTGAAGTGAATAAAGGTTCGGTCTTTTGTGTTTGTTTACTGTCCTCCTTTGCTCATTCTCTGAGTAGCTTTATTAATGAGTATCAACCTGATATGATATTCCTGGAGGCCTCTGGTCTATCTGACCCTATATCCATTGGGGAATTATTGCAAAGCAAGGAATTAATAGACAAGCTATACCTTTCTTACATCTGGACTCTTCTGGATGCAGATAGTTTTTTTAAAATTGGGAGGACTATGCCTAGAATAATACACCAGGTTCGCGTTGCAGACTCTGTTGTAATTAATAAAACCGACCTTGATTCAACTAATTTGGGTGTGATAAAAAATTGGATTAAAGATTTGAATCCTTTTTGTAGGATTGAGGAGGCTAGTTATTGCCGGATTGAATTGATGAAAGAACTCCAAACGCCTGGCCATGAACCAACTGCAATAAAAAGAGTAGAAGAACATACAGTTTTAGAAAGAGGAAATGCTCCAAATATAGCTTCTTATGTCATAAAAACATCTTTACCAATTAGTCACAAATCATTACAGAGTTTCTTGATGGAAGTCATTCCTGATGCTTACAGGATAAAAGGTTCTGTTAAATTGGACACTGGGGAAATGATGGCCGTTCAATCCAGTTTCGGTAGATTAGAAATGCAGGTCTTGAATGAAAATATGGGGCCCACTGAATTAATCGGAATCGGGCCTAATATAAATGCAATGACTTTTGGTCGAAGATTCAGGGAATATCAGAAACTTAGTGCTGTAGAATAAATAATAATATTTCTAAAAAATTTGGTATTTTTATATAATTTTGGAATTCTGAATAATAAATCTAACCTAGATTCACGATCATGAGTGATATACTTGAACAATTAATGATTTGTATTGAACGGGGTAAGGTAAATAATGCATCTCCTTATCCACCAGATTTAAAAGGACAGGACGGTGCAGATGAATTAACAGCGAAAGCACTTGAACAAGGTATATCTCCGAAAGATGTTCTCCAAAATTCACTCATTGTTGGAATGTCAAACATAGGACAAAAATTTAGTGAGGGAAAGGCCTTTGTTCCAGAAATGCTTATGGCTGCAAAAGCAATGAAGGCTTCCATGGTTCACATCGATCCCTTCTTCAAATCGGGTAAAGTTAAGCAGAAAGGAACTTTTATTGTGGGTACCATTCAGGGTGACTTGCATGACATTGGAAAAAACCTGGTATCTATGATGGTTGAAGGAGCAGGATGGAAAGTGATTGATTTAGGTGTAGATGTTGGATTTGATAAAATTGAGCAAGCATTAATAGATAATCCGGATTCCGTAATTGGATTATCAGCTCTGTTGACTACCACCATGGTAAATATGAGAGGTGTGGTTGAAAAAGTGAAAAATTTAAATCCAAAATCCATTGTAATGGTTGGAGGAGCTCCTCTTACACAGGATTTCTGCAATGAGATTGGGGCCGATTTTTATTCAGCTGATCCACAAGGAGCCATCAAATTTCTTGATAAAATTGCTTCCTGATCAACTGAGATCTTAAGTTAAGATTTCTAGTTAATCTTAATTGAAGTGTCTTTTTCATAAGTTCATTTCCTAAAGAATGAATAATTCAAAAATCAGCGTTCGTCTAGAACCCTTAGGAAAAATAATCCGTGTATCATCAGGTACACCCTTAAAAGATATCCTCTTTCAATATGGAGTTGAATTTCCTTGCGGTGGAAAAGGCACATGCGGAGGATGTAAGGTAAAAGTTCTTAAAGGTCATCTTCCCCTCGATGAAAAACAAAGCAAACTACTCAAAGATGGGGGCTTTGGTGATGAATACAGACTGGCCTGCAAGGCAGTTGCAACGCAGGATGTTTCGCTGGAAATAGGTCAGTTCGATACCTTTGTACTGGCTGATAACACCAGCTTTCATTTCACTCCAAAAAAGGATTTTGGCATAGCCATTGACATCGGTACAACCACCTTGGTAGCCCAACTTTTAAACCTTGAAACCGGGCAGGTGAAAGATGCCATTACCGCCTTGAATCCTCAATCAGAGTATGGTGTCGATATTATTTCCAGAATTCAATATGCAGTATTTGAAAAAGGCCATGATAAACTAAAAACCCTTATCTGGCAGGAAATTAGTAAGATGGTTAACAAACTTATCAAAAGGAATTCAACCAAAGTTACTGATATTGTTCTGGTTGGGAATACCGTGATGCAACACCTATTTGATGGAACTGACTTGACCCCATTATCGGCCTTTCCTTTCGAAACAAAAGAAAAGGATTTTTCCCGATTCACTTCTGCCGAACTAGGCTTAAAAACCGATCCTGATACTAGAATCACGTTCATTCCTTCCATTGGTAGTTTTATTGGCAGTGATATAATGGCTGGAATCTTGGCCTCCAGAATGCATGAAAGCGATTCCTATATCGCCTTAATTGACCTAGGAACAAATGGGGAAATTGCAGTTGGAAATAAAAACGGCATATTTTGCGCCTCTACTGCAGCCGGTCCGGCTTTTGAGGGGACAAACATAAGTATGGGGATGCGGGCAACAAACGGAGCAATTTCTTCAGTGAGCAAAGAAGGTGAAAAACTTCATTGTCACGTTATTGGAAATGATAGTCCTAGGGGAATTTGTGGAAGTGGTCTAATTGATGCAGTTGCCGTATTTATTCAAGAGGGAAAAATCGACATCGGAGGCAAAATTATTGTAAACAGTAAAAAGCTGGATTTGTCATACCCTGTTGTGCTAAGCCAGAAAGATATCCGGGAGTTTCAACTGGCCAAAGGGGCTGTTGCAGCAGGCATTCAAATTTTACTCAAAAACCTAAATATATCATCAGGTGATATCGATATAATATACATTGCTGGAGCATTTGGTAGCTTTATAAACATTAAAAATACAGTTGACATAGGCCTGATTGAATTTCCAGTTGAAAAAATTAAAAAACTCGGAAATTCTGCCCTGATTGGAGCAAAAATGTGCTTATTTTTAGATGAAATTGAAATCCAAAATATCTTGAAAATCACAAAGCACTTTTCTCTGGAAACTTCTCCTGATTTTCAGGATATTTTCTCTGACAAATTGCTTTTAAACTATTAAACAAACAGCTTCTAATACAAAATTATAAAAATGAAAAAAATCGAAGAATATATAAATATTTACAAAGATGGTTTATTAAATAATACCATGCCCTTTTGGCTTAAAAACAGTATTGATCATGAGTTTGGTGGTTTTATGCTGGCCCTTGATAGGGATGGAACAATTATCGACACTGATAAAGGTATGTGGCAAACTAGTCGCTTTACCTGGATGCTGGGCACCTTATACAATGAGGTCGAGAAAAAGCAGGAATGGCTGGACCTGGCCATTCATGGAATTGAGTTTATTGAAAAGTATGGGTTTGACAATGATGGAAGGATGTTTTTCCAGGTAACCCGCGATGGAAAGCCCATTCGAAGACGTCGATATGTTTTTACCGAAACTTTTGCTGCAACGGCATTTGCTGCTGTAGCGAAAGCAACAGGAGAAAGAAAATATGCGCAAAAAGCAGAAGAATTATATGATCTGATAATTAAATATACGAGTAACCCCGAGCTTGAACCATCTAAATTCACGGATACCCGTCCTCTTAAAGGAATGGCTATGCCCATGACCCTTATTTCTACCGCTCAGGAAATGAGAAAAAACCTGGGAAATGAAAAATATACGGGATATATTCAATCATACATTAAGGAAATTCAGACGGATTTCATGAAACCAGAGTTTCATGCAGTACTTGAAACGGTTGGTCCAAATGGCGAGTTCTCAGACCACTTTGATGGTCGCCTTCTTTGCCCGGGACATGCAATTGAACTGGCCTGGTTTATATTACAGGAAGGTAAGGAACAAAACAATCCAGAATATATCAAAACAGGTACAACCATTCTTGACTGGATGTGGGAAATTGGTTGGGACAAGGAATATGGTGGAATTCTGTATTTCAGGGATGCTAAAGGATTACCAGTCCAGGAATATTGGCAGGATATGAAGTTCTGGTGGCCACAAAATGAAACCATAATTGCAACCTTACTGGCATATCAGCTCACCGGTAACCATAAATATGAAGAATGGCATAAAGCCATACATGACTGGACATATAAATATTTCCCTGATCCTGAATTTGGAGAGTGGTTTGGATATCTGCACCGTGATGGCAGAATATCCACCACACTAAAAGGAAATATATGGAAAGGTCCATTTCATATTCCCAGAATGGAATTATATGCATGGAAGATATTGGAAGAGATTAAGGCAAATGATAGATAAAATTATTCTAAATAATGACTTTTGTTCATTTTCCTGTCAAATATCAAAAGATTTTATAAAAGTTGAACATATCTTTGTTGGTTGCACGAGACCAGTTTTTTAACTAATTCATTTTCTCGAGAAGACCTACATGAAGTTCTCCAAAAACAAACCACCAAGAAAAAAATCATTTCGCATAGTTCTTTTATTTGGTATCATTTCTGGTATAGTCCTGGTTTTACTGGCAAATAAAGGCATAAATTATACCTCAACAAATGAGTATTGCATGTCTTGCCACTCTCACCCTGAGGCCAATCAGTTGTGGAAGCAATCCGTTCATCATGTTAACAGTCCGGGAATAATTGTGGGATGTGCAGATTGTCACTTACCTCCAAAAGGAAAAGGTCACCTTCCAGCAAAAATAAAACATGGATTAAAGGATGTTTACGGTGAATTATTTAAAGATCCTGAAAATATTAACTGGGAGGAGAAGTCAAGGCTTGAAAACGCCGTAAAATTCACCTACACAGAAAGTTGCAACAAGTGTCATCAAAACTTATTTCCAGGTACGCTATCGGTAAAAGGTGACGATGCTCATCTTTATTATACTCAGAATGAGGATAAGGTAGGATGCCTGAACTGCCATCTTTTTGTTGGCCATTATAATGCCAATGCGATTCATGCTTCCAACATCGATTTTGGGCAATCAAAAGTAAAAAATCTAGAAATTTTCGATGAGGCAACAAAAGTTGAATCATTTGAAAACTTTAAAGAAAAAGTTCCTGGTACTTCCGTCTCTTTCGAGATGATTGCCATTCCAGCAGGCACTTTTGAAATTGGCAGCAATGAATCAGAGCCCTATAGAAACGAAAATGAAGGTCCAGCTAAAAATGTTAAATTAAGCAAGTTCTGGATGGCAAAAACAGAAGTAAGCTGGAATGAATACCTTGCTTTCTTTAACGCTACCACTTCTGAAGGCAGAAAAGAATCAACCGAGATCCTGGAAGATCAAAACCTGGATGCTATAAGTGGTCCAACACCTCCCTGGGGTGCACCCGACCAGGGATGGGGGAAGACAGATGGTCCTGCCATTACCATGTCACATATGGCTGCAGAAACCTATTGCAAGTGGTTATCAAAAGTAACAGGTAAAAAATACAGGCTTCCAACCGAAGCAGAATGGGAATATGCCTGTAGAGGGAATACGGCAGAATCTTACTTTTTTGAGGGCAGTCCAAAAGACTATTCAAAAAAACAATTTAAAAATAAGATCTTTGGAGCCGATACCAGCATAATTAGCTCCTATATTATTTATGCTGAAAACAGCAATGGAAAGACCCAAGCGCCAGATAAAGTAAAACCAAACCCCTTTGGACTGCTAAACATGTTGGGCAATGTGAGTGAATTTTGCCAGGACTGGTATGCTCCTGATGCGTATGCCAACTATGAAGATGGCATAACGGATCCTCAAGGCCCTATTGAAGGTACTGATTATGTGATCAGGGGGGGATCTTTTAACGATGATGCTGCTGATGTAAGAATTGCAAAAAGAGATCACACCCGAACTGAAGCCTGGCTGGTTACAGACCCTCAAATGCCAAAAAGTAAGTGGTGGTATTCAGATTGCATTCATGTAGGATTTAGAGTGGTATGTGAATCCGTTGAACCAGATACAAAGTAGAACTTATACAATAAAATACAAAGTGATGGAAAACAATAACAGTAATTTCAGCAGACGAGAGTTTCTTGGTAAGGCAGCATTGGCAGGTGCTATTGGAACCATTGGTGTAGGATCACTATTATCTTCTTGCAGTAGTAAAAAAACAGCTGAAGAGCTAGGTCTTCCTCCCTTGCTGGATCGGGCTCCCGATGGGCCAAAGCTAAAGGCTGGATTAATTGGAGCAGGACACAGGGGTACTGGAGCCGCATTTAATTTTATCAGTGCTGGCCCGAATTTAGAGGTAGTTGCACTGGCAGATGTATTTCAGGACAAAATTGATGCCTGCCGTGAAAGATTTCAAAAATACAAACTTGATATTCCAGAGGAAAACTGTTTTGTTGGTTTCGATGCCTATCAGAAAGTACTTGAAATGGATGTTGATGTAATATTACTTGCCACGCCACCTCAATTCAGGCCTGAACATTTCAAAGCTGCTATCCAGGCAAAAAAACATGTCTTTATGGAAAAGCCTGTCGCAGTCGATCCTGTCGGAATTCGATCAATCCTTAGTACATCCAAAAGAGCTGAAGCAACCGGTTTATGTGTTGTTACAGGAACCCAAAGAAGACATCAGAAAGATTATATCTCTACCTATATGCAAATTGCAAATGGTGCCATTGGAAAGATTGTGGGTGCCAAAGCTTATTGGAACCAACCGCATGTTTGGTTTCGTCAACGTCAGGAGGGTTGGAATGATATGGAGTATATGCTAAGAAACTGGAATAACTTCACCTGGCTAAGCGGAGATCATATACTTGATACACACGTACATAACATTGATATCATTAATTGGTTCAGTGGAAAACTTCCTCTAAGCGCCATTGGCTATGGCGGAAGACACAGAAGGGTTACAGGTGATCAATTTGATTTCTTCAGTGTAGATTTTGATTATGGAAATGGCTTTAGCTCACATAGTATGTGCAGGCAAATTGATAGTTGTGCGGATGGAGTTGGTGAAGTAATTGTTGGAACAGAAGGATATTCAAATTGCGCCAATAAAATATTTGATTTAGATGGAAACCTGGTTTGGGAGTATGAACCTGTTAAAACTGCGAAAGCAGATGAGGAACAACAGTTAGGTGCAACAGCTTACATTCAGGAACATATTGACTTTGTGACAGCTATTCGTAATAATAATTATGTGAATGAGGCCGATCAAACTGCTTTTTCAACCCTTACCGCAATTATGGCTAGAGAAGCAGCTTATACCGGGAAAAAAATAGCCTGGGATGAAATTATGAACTCTGAGCTAAAGCTGGGACCGGAAGAATTAAAAATGGGTCCTGTTGACATGAAGTTTGAAGTTCCTATTCCTGGCACACCAATCAAAGTATCATAGAAGGTATTAGTTATTTATCAAATAAATTAAATTCAGGTATGAAAAGAAAATCATCTAGAAGAGAATTTCTTAGAAAATCATTGGCTACAGGTATTGGCCTTTCGGTCGTTCCTCATATTATTCCGGCATCTGCCCTTGGAAGAAATGGGTTTGTAGCCCCTAGTGACAGAATTGTAATGGGCCTTATCGGGGCCGGGAGCCAGGGCATGGGAGATGCTCGTTGGTTTATGGAAAACAATGATGTTCAATTCATTGCGGCATGCGATGTCGATGGAACCCATCGGGCGAAAGCCAAACTTAGTTTTGATACACACAACAGAAACACGGATGCAAGAACATACCTTGATTTCCGCGAGATGCTGGAAAAAGAAAAGTTGGATGCAGTTATAATAGCCTTACCTGATCACTGGCATTCCATTATATCTACTGCCGTCGCCAATAAAGGAATTGATATCTATGGTGAAAAGCCACTCGCTCGCTCCATCAAAGAGGGTCGTGCTATAGTTAATGCAGTTGCGAAAAACAACATCATCTGGCAAACTGGAAGCTGGCAGCGTTCAAGGGATCATTTTCATCATGGCTGCGAACTTATTATAAATGAAAAAATTGGAAAAATACATCATGTTGAAGTAGGTCTGCCTGACGGAACCAGCAATATTGGAACACCCCCGGTAATGCCAGTACCTGAAGAACTCGACTGGGATTTCTGGTTAGGACCTGCTCCTGCTAGGCCTTATCGCGGTGTGTCTCACTGGGATTGGCGCTGGATATTGGATTATTCAGGTGGTCAGATGACTGATTGGGCCGGCCACCACATTGATATAGCACATTGGGGCCTGGGACTTGATCGCAGTGGTCCTATCGAAATTGAAGGCAAAGGAGTTTATCCATTGGAAGGTCTCTATGACGTCCCTGTAGAATATGACTTTACCTGCAAATACGAAAGTGGCCTAACTATTCGGGTGGCTAACAGAAGTCGCCTTCCTCAGGATATGGGTGCAACCTGGTATGGAGAAGATGGATGGATTAATGCTGACCGTGGAGGATTGACTGCTAAGAATCCCGCAGTTCTCGATGAAGTAATTGGTGATGGTGACATTCGATTATATAAAAGTCCAGACCATGTAAGGAATTTCCTGGACTGTGTTAAGAGTCGAGAGGAAACAATAACTCCTGCAGAGGTGGCTCACCGTTCAATAAGTATTGGTTTACTGGGTGAAATTGCTATGCAAACCGGAGAAAAGCTAAAATGGGATCCAATCAATGAAGTTTTTACCAATAGTCAAAATGCAAACAGACTATTATCCAGGCCATTTAGAGAGCCCTGGGGTTAATTCTCAAGTTTTAACAAATTTAAATTTTATCTATAATGAATAAATTCAAAATAACACCCAGATTAAGTTCAATTCTTATATTGGCTCTGTCGGCTTTCATAATAACCCAGTTCACTGGCTGTGAATCAATGGGCAAGAATAAGGCTTTGATCATTACTGGCCAGAATAACCATAACTGGCAAAAAAGCTCATTACTTCTACAGGACATTTTGGACGTTTCAGGCATATTTGCTACGGAAGTATTAATTAGTCCTGCTGAAGGAGAAGATATGGCTCCTTTTAAACCAAATTTTAAAAAATATGATGTTATTGTATTGGATTACAACGGAGATCCATGGCCCGATCAAGTAAACCAGGACTTTATGGATTATGTAAATGGAGGCGGTGGCGTAGTAGTATACCATGCAGCCGACAATGCTTTTCCTGAGTGGATTGAGTATAATGAAATGATTGGTTTAGGTGGATGGGGAAACCGTGATGAATCAAGCGGCCCATACATATATTGGGAGGAAGACGTAATTGTTGAAAATACCATGCCAGGAAGAGGTGGTGACCATGGAGAACAGCATGCTTTCAAGGTTATAAACCGAGATACTGATCATCCTATTACGAAAGGCTTACCTCAAAAATGGATGCACGCTCAGGATGAATTATATGGTCTAATGCGCGGACCTGGAAAAAACATGACTGTTTTATCAACAGCATACTCCGATACAACCACAGGTGGTTCAGGAAGAAATGAACCCGTTCTTTTTACCATTGCTTATGGTGAAGGTAGGATATTTCACACTGTTCTGGGTCATGCTGGTAGTGAGGAGAAAACTCCTGCAATGAAATGTGCGGGCTTTATTACTACACTTCAAAGAGGAACAGAATGGGCTGCTACCGGCAATGTAACACTAGCAATCCCTGAAAATCTGCCCAACTCAGCAAGCGTAGTTGAATGGCCTGAACTAAGACCTTTGACTCTCGATGAACTGATGACGAAAGCCTCAAGGTATAAAGTGGGTCAAAGCCGGAAACATCTCGCTGATTTAACCGAAAGAATCATTCATGCCAATGGTTCTGAGGAATCCTTTAAAAACTTCGAGGCCAAGATGATAGAACTTCTTAATTCAGATGCAACCCCTGATAGCAAAAATTATATTATGAAGGAGTTAAGCTGGATGGGAACAGATGAATGTTTTCCTGCACTGGAAGAACTGTCAAAAAATGGGGATACAGCTGATATGGCCAAATTTGCACTTCAAAGATTACAATAAAGAAATACTGCTATAAATATGAAAAAGAATATATTAAAATATCTATTTAGCTCTATTTTAGTTCTCTCGCTCCTCCTTCAGGGCTATGCTCAGGAGGCTAAGGATACGGAGGACTGGTCGAAAAAACCAGAGGTAATTACACCCGGTAAAAAGGATCTTCCCCCCTCTGATGCCATCGTCTTATTTGATGGTGGTGGATTTTCAAAATGGTCAGGAAACGAAGGCCCGGCTCAATGGAAGTTGAAAGGGAAGGCCATGGAGGTAGTTAAAGGAACCGGAATCATAAAAACGAATCAGTCTTTTGGCAGCATTCAATTGCACATTGAATGGAGATCTCCTAAAAAAGTGCTTGGAGAAAGTCAGGGAAGAGGCAACAGTGGAATCTTCCTCATGGGCTTGTATGAAGTTCAGGTGCTTGATTCCTATGATAACGAAACCTATTATAATGGTCAGGCAGGAAGTATCTATAAACAGCATATTCCTTTGGTAAATGCCTGTATGCCCCCAGGAAAGTGGCAGAGCTATGATATTATTTTTACTACGCCAGTTTTTAATGCGGATAAGAGTCTCCAAAAACCAGGCTACATTACTGTAATTCATAATGGTGTATTAATTCAAAACCATGTAGAGTTGAAAGGCCCTACTCGTTTTGTAGGGATTCCTGAATATAGCTATCATGAGGAAAAATTACCTCTTACATTGCAGGATCATGGGAATCCGGTTATGTATAGAAATATTTGGGTCAGGGAGTTAAATTAATTCGGACAGAATTCTAGCATCATTTGTTAGAATTCTTCTGGTTTTTTACCAGCATTATAATTTCAATATTTAAGTCTATATAATATGAATCCTTCAAGAAGAAAATTCTTCAAAAATTCGGTCAAAATTATAGCAGCAACAAGTATTGTATCTGCATTTCCTGGGCAGGTGAGTTGCTCCAACCCAAATAAAAAGGTTGTGGTGGGTGCAATAGGCTTAAGGAATCAGGGATGGGCAAACCTGAGAGGGATTCTTAAACAACCCAATGTGGAATGTGCAGCAATTTGTGATATTGATGATAATATTTTGAATGGCCGGGCAGGCCAGCTTGAAAAAGATTATCAGATAAAGCCAACACTACATAAAGATTTCAGAGAATTATTGGACAATAAAGATATTGATGCGGTATTAATCGGTACACCTGACCACTGGCATTGTATTATGACAGTTATGGCACTTGATGCGGGCAAACATGTTTATGTCGAAAAGCCCATGGCGAATTCTATTGAGGAAGCTGAAATCATGGTCAGGGCAGCGAAAAAGCATAAAAAGCTAGTGGTTACAGTAGGACAATGGCAAAGAAGTGGTCAACACTGGCAGGATGCAATAGATTATGTTCACTCTGGTGAGCTAGGAACAATCGGCAGGGTAAAAGCCTGGGCATATACCAGTAAGCCAAAACTACCAGTGGTTAAAGATTCTCCTGTTCCTGATGGGGTAGATTATGATCTTTGGCTGGGTCCAGCTCCTGAGAGGCCCTTTAACAAAAATCATTTTCATTATAATTTCAGATATTTTTGGAACTATGCCGGTGGCCTTATGGCTGACTGGGGTGTGCATATGCTGGATTACGCTTTGTATGGAATGAAGGTCAGCACACCCAACTCAATCGTAGCTACAGGTGGAAGGTTTTCATATCCTGATGGAGCAAGACAAACTCCTGATACATTAAATATAGGCTATGAGTTTGATGATTTTAGCATAAACTGGGAACATTCAGTAAATCTTGGTGTCGGTCCGGAAAAACTAAGCCATGGTGTCATTTTCCAGGGGCTGAATGGAAGCCTTATGGTGAACAGGAATGGATGGCAGGTAAGTGCGGAAAAATTAAACGCAGAAGAATTTAAGCTTGAACCTGTACCCACACAAGTTGCTAATTCTAGTGGTTTTGATCAACATTTCATTAACTTCCTGGATGCTATTCGGTCTGGGGCAAAACCAAATTGCCCGGTTGAAACAGGTAGAGATGTGGCGGTATTTGCACATATGGGAAATATCGCTTACAGAACCAGTGAAAAAATAATCTGGGATAAAAATGAAAATAGATTCAGTAACAGCGATGCAGCGAATGCACTGATAACTCCTGAATATCGTGCCCCCTGGAAGTTACCGCAAGTATAATTATTTTTCGCCCTGGACATTTTTCGCAATCCAATCTCCAGGCATTGATAAATTTTGATATTTTTATCTTTCGAACTATAAACTCAATACTATGGCAAGACCGGTTACTCTTTTTACTGGACAATGGGCTGACCTTTCGTTTGAAACGGTTTGTAAAAAAGCAAAATCATTTGGTTATGATGGACTTGAACTCGCATGCTGGGGTGATCATTTTGAAGTTGACAAAGCAGACGAAACCTACTGCAAAGAAAAATTGAACATCCTAAAAAAATACGATTTACAGTTGTTTTCCATTTCAACCCATCTGGTTGGACAGGCTGTCTGCGATAATATTGATGACCGCCACAGGGGAATACTCCCTGACTATATCTGGGGAGATGGCAAGCCTGAAGGTGTACGACAAAGAGCTGCTAATGAAATCATTAAAACTGCAGAGGCCGCCAAAAGAATGGGGATATCCATTGTTAATGGTTTTACGGGTAGTTCCATCTGGCATCTTTTATATTCCTTCCCTCCCGCCTCAGCTGAAATGATCAATAGTGGATATGAAGACTTTAGCAAACGATGGACACCCATTATGGATGAGTTTAAAAAGTTGGAAGTAAAATTTGGACTTGAGGTGCATCCAACTGAAATTGCGTTTGATATCGCGTCAGCTGAGCGAACACTTGAGGCGATTAATCATCATCCATCATTCGGATTTAATTATGATCCCAGTCATTTTGGATATCAAGGGGTAGATTATGTCGAATTTATTTACCGCTTTAGTGAACGTATTTTCCACGTTCATATGAAAGATGTTGGCTGGTCCCCCACCCCAACAGATGCAGGTGTTTTCGGAGGACACATAGAATTCGGCGACAGACGCAGATTTTGGGATTTCCGAAGCCTGGGCAGAGGCAACATAGAGTTCGAAGAAATAATTCGGGCATTAAATCGAATTGGGTATAACGGCCCCCTATCTGTAGAATGGGAAGACAGTGGAATGGACAGAGAAGAAGGCGCTCGTGAAGCCTGTCAATTTGTTAAGAAGGTTGACTTTAAACCTTCCGATATAGCATTTGATGCAGCTTTTGAAGAATAAATTAAAATCAATTTCATGAAAGACAAGATCAATTCAAATCGCTTATTTATAGCTAGTTGTATTGCTCTCATTGTAACGGCAATCTCATTTGCATTACGAGCCCGTTTGGAAACAGTTTTCGGTCCTGATGGCTACGGCCTGACTCAGGAAGAAATCGGCTGGGCATTCGCGCCTGCTTTCTGGGGTTTTACCCTCGCCATGATCATTGGTGGACCACTCGTTGACTACCTTGGCATTAAAAGAATAATTTGGACAGCATTCTTTTTTCATACAATAGGAATAATAGGAACTATTGTAGCACGTGATTTCTGGACACTATTTTCTGGAACTCTTGCTATTGGTATTGGGAATGGAATGGTTGAAGCATCACTTAACCCCATGATCACATCAATGTATCCAAAGGAAAAAATAAAAATGCTAAACCGTTTTCATGTTTGGTTTCCCGGAGGAATTGTAATTGGTGCCATACTTGGATATCTGTTGATGGATAAATTGAATTTAAGTTGGCAGGTATATGTTGCGTTCTTATTTATTCCCCTTGTATTGTATGGAATACTCTTTATGGGGCAGAAAGTTCCTCAAACCGAGCGTGTGGAAATGGGTATTTCCTACAAAAATATGTGGAAAGCATTGGTGACACCGCTTTTCCTGATCATGGCTTTTTTAATGCTATTTACAGCTGCAACAGAATTGGGCACCAATCAGAGAATAGAATCCTTGTTGAAAGGGTCAGGCGTCTCAGGACTGCTGGTACTTGCCTTCATCAATGGGATTATGGCTATTGGACGAAGCTTCGCAGGACCCATTGTCCATAAATTAAGTACCAGAGGACTCCTTCTCTTCTCTGCAATATTTGCTTTTATCGGTTTGATGTGGCTGAGTTATGCACAGGGATATATGACCTTTGTTGCAGCTGCAGTGTTTGCTGTGGGAATATGTTATTTCTGGCCAACAATGATAGGATTTGTATCTGAAAATATACCTGAAAGCGGGGCTCTTGGACTATCCCTTATGGGTGGATTGGGATTCCTTTCAGCGTCCATCGTATTGCCTGTTATGGGCAGATTCCTTGATTTGTCGGGTTCTGGTGCAGAAACCCTCAGGTATATGGCTATTTTACCGGCATTTTTAATTCTTGCTTTTTCATTACTTTACTTTTATCACAGGAAAAACACAACAGCAAAATAGATTTTGGAACAGAATAAACAGTTTATTATAGACTTCAAAAAATAATTTAAAATGAAAAAAATTAAATTGGGTATGATTGGTGGAGGCCTGGGTGCCTTTATTGGAGATGCTCACCGCCGTGCTTCACGAATATGCAATGACTACGAACTGGTTGGAGGTGTTTTTGATATTGATTATGAAAAAAGCAAGGAGTTTGCCAGGCAGGAAGGAATTGATCTGGACCGGTGCTACACATCCGTTGAAGAATTGATTAAAGCGGAGTTGGCTTTGCCTGAAGATGAGCGAATTCAAGCAGTCTCAATTGTTACACCAAATAACCTGCATTACCCATTTGCAAAAATGCTGATTGAAAATAAATTTCATGTTATTTGTGAAAAACCCATGACCACAAATGTGGAGGAAGCAGAGGACCTGGAAAGGCTGGTTAATGAGCATAAAATCACTTTCTGTCTTACGCATACCTATACAGGTTATCCTATGGTAAGACAAATGCGTGAACTTGTAAAACAAGGTATTCTTGGTTCTATCCAGCGTATAGATGCACAGTACTATCAGGGATGGATCAATTCCATAATTCATGGTAAAGATTCTAGAATAACTGGCGTTTGGCGTTTAGATCCAAAATATGCCGGATCAAGCAGCTGTATGGCCGACATTGGAGTACATGCCTTTAACCTGATTGAATATTGTTCTGGTCTTGAAATTAAAAGTATCCTGTCCGACTTGAATAATGTGAAAGATGATATTCAGCTTGATCTGGATGGTACTGTTTTATTGCGGTTTACAGATAAATTAAAAGGAGTCATCCGTGCAAGCCAGGTTGCTGGAGGCGAAGAAAATGGTGTTGAAATTGCCATATATGGTTCTGAAGCCAGTTTAAAATGGAAGCAGGAAAATCCAAATTACCTTACCCTATTAAGTGATGACAAACCTATACAGGTATTTAAACCCGGCCACGATTTTAATTCTGAGTTTGCCGAGGCAAGTCATGTTTTGCCTCCTGGACATCCTGAAGGAATATACGAAGCTTTTGGGAACCTATATAAAGGCGCTGCTAAAGCCATTCGTGGAGAAGCCATTCATGATGGGGAATTCCCTACTGTAGCTGATGGTGTGAGAGGAATGAAATTTATAGAAAGTGTTGTAAAGTCAAATAAAGAAGGAAACGTCTGGGTAACTATTTAACTGTCTTCCAGAATTAATTTTGTAAGTTTGTTTTTCAGCCTATCAGCTGGAAACATAAATTAATTGTTGCTATAATGCCTATGCTATCATTGGTAATTCCATTATTTAATGAGGAGGCTCTTGTCGATGAACTCCTGACTAGAACCATGCGGGTCCTAACAGATCTTTCTGTAGAATTCGAAATAATATTTGTGGATGATGGCAGTCAGGATGAAACACTAAATAAACTTCTTGAGTATCGGGAAAAGGAGAAGCGGATAAAAGTTATTTCTCTTTCAAAGAATTTTGGCCACCAGGCAGCTCTAACAGCAGGCTTGGAATTTGCAAGTGGCGATTACATTGGTATGATGGATGGAGATTTGCAGGATCCTCCCGAACTATTGAAGGATATGTATGTCATGCTGAAATCAGATGATTTTGAAATTATTAATGGGAAAAGAATTGGTCGGAAGGAGAATCTGAGTCGGAGAATGTTATTATCGATGTTCCACAAGGTTTATAAAAAAGTATCTGGGCTAAAGGATATTGAAAATATTGGAAACTTTTCCCTCATGAACCGAAATGCGCTGAATGGTCTGTTATCAATGAAGGAAAAGATAAGGTATCTTCCTGGTCTACGATCTTACATAGGATACAAACAAGGTGAATTTGAATATATTAGGGAAGACCGCGTAGGTAGTAAAACAAAAATGAGTATTTGGCAGTTATGGTCTTTGGCTGCAGATGCTATATTCTCATTCTCGAAAATCCCATTAAGAATTTGCATCTTACTGGGAACCATAGGAGTAACAGTATTTCTATTTGCAGGCATATACGTATTAATTGCTAAAATATTTGGGTTCGCTCTTCTTGGTTGGTCTTCCACCATGCTTAGCATTTATTTTTTGGGATCTATACAGCTGATTTTCCTCGGCATACTTGGGGAGTACATTTTTCGCATATACAAGGAGTCTCAAAATAGGCCCCTTTACCTGGTAAAGCAATATTATACCGACTAATTTTCATTAACATACTTATGGCTGAGTATTTCGGTAAATATGTGAGTTTCAGAAATTCTTTTTTTGTTCTTTCCTTCCTATCACTTATTTATTTTCCTTTCTTAAGCCGCAATGCAGGCATGTCAGGTGATGAAGAACTACATTTTACACAATCGGAAAAGGTATATAATTATTTTGCTTCCCATGGTGAGGACAAATCGGCTATACATACACCCGGTACACATTTAAAATACTATGGACAGGCATTTGACAATATTACCACCATCCTCATAAAGTGGTTTAACATCAAAAATGTTTACCAGTTTCGACATATTTGCAATTCACTAGCCGGGTGGGCCACCATCTTTATTGCTGGACTACTGACTGTATCACTCATGGGTTATCGGGCAGGATTCATTGCACTCATTCTCTTCCTGGTATCAGCACGGTTTATCGGCCATTCCTGGAACAACCTGAAGGATATTCCCTTTGCTCTGGGATATTTGACCTCAATATTTCTTATGATTCAGTTTATTAGAAAAATTCCTAAACCGCCCATATACATAATCAGTTTACTTATACTAAGTATTTCGTTCACCATTGGGATCAGGATTGGAGGGATCCTGCTAATCTGCTATCTTTTTCTATTCACAGCTTTATTTTTCTTATATAACTATTTTACATCTAAAAGCCTATTTAATAAGAAAGTTATCCTTCAAACCGCAATACTCTTAATATTTATATCAATTTCCGGATATTTCCTCGGATTGCTTTTGTGGCCCTTCGCGCTTGAGAAACCATTACAAAACCCATGGATCTCATACAAAGCAATGACCCAATTTCCAACAACTCTCCGGCAAATTTTTGAAGGTGAAATGTATTGGTCTGACCAGTTTCCATGGTACTATCTTCTAAAATACATGGGAATTACTATCCCAAGCATTGTTCTGGCTGGTTTAGGGCTCTTCATCGTCTATTCCCGAAAAATAATCACCTATAAGAATTGGATTTATATTTTCTTTCTGATTTTCACTATAATTTTTCCACTGTTTTTCATTATTGCAGGAAAATCAAATGTGTATGGTGCATGGAGGCATGTGGTTTTCGTTTACCCTCCCCTGGTAGTACTCTCAGCCATTGGAATTGATTGCGCTTTTACTTGTATCAAAAAAAGAACAATAAGGATTATTTCTTTACTCATTTTAATTATACTTCTACTCCACCCTTTGCGATTTATGGTTAAAAATCACCCATATGAATACCTCTATTTCAATGAATTCACTGGTGGATTAGGGGGAGCTTATGGTAAATATGAGACGGATTATTATTTTCATTCTGTTCGGGAAGCCTCGGAATGGTTACAGGAGTATTTTGAAGAAAACGATTTATACAGTTCAAAAGAAATAGAAGTGGGACTAAATTTCCCGGCTGGTGAATGGTTTTTCAGAGATAATGTAAATAAGATAAACACAGGATATTTAAAATATTACTCCAGGGGAAACCTGGAATGGGATTTTGCAATTGTGGTAAACTCCTACATTCATCCAAACCAGTTGAGGGAAAAAACCTGGCCTCCTGAAAACACCATACATACAGTTGATGCGAATGGAATCCCCATCTGTGCCATCCTGGAGCGAAAAACATGGAATGACTACTTTGGATATAAAGCTTTGAAAAAAGGCCAATTGAACGAAGCAACACAACTACTTCTGAACGCTAGGGAACTTGATTCAGGGAATGAATCAGTTCTGATAAATCTTTCCAGTATTTATATAAATTCTCTCAAACTTGATTCAGCAAAAATGGTTCTCGACGAATGTCTTAACATTTATCCTGATTATGAACCGGCCATTCATCAATCAGCTAAACTCAAACATCTCCAGGGAAACACAGATGAAGCAATCGTCCTATATAAATACAATTTGGAGAATAACTATAAATATTTTCCTTCCTATATTGGTCTGGCAAATATCTATTTTGAGTCTTCACATGATGATCTGGCTGTAAATTATTTAAAGAAATGCCTCAGCGTCAATCCCTACTATAAACCAGCTTTACTGGCTCTGGGTAAGCATTATCAGGAAAAAGGAGAAATTGAATTAGCAGAAAAATACCTGAATTCTGCCAAAAAGCTTTAATATCTCACTTACTTTTATGAAATTTGCATCCGCAAATTGTTTAGAAATTATACTGTTATAATAATACCCATACCATGAAAAAAATTCTTTTTAGTTTACTATTCTTAGTTGTTTTTATCTTTTCAAATAGCTATGTGAATGCAAACCCAAGCAGCTTAATCCAGGATACAGTTCAGGTTAGTCTGGAAGATCTTGAAGTAGAAGACTCAGTTTCAATAGACGATATGGAGCCCATTTTTTATGAAGCTGAAGTCGAAGATGAAGATACAATAGTAGAGGAAGAAAATTCAGAAAAATCGAATCTACTATTATATTTTGCCATAGGAATTGTTATTATTGGAGGTGCAGCCGTCCTATATTCCCGCTCCAAAAAGAAATAAGCTTCACCTCTCTTATATCAGATAAACTGTCGCACTATCCAATTTAACCTGGATCTACCGGGATAAAGTAGATTCCTGCTATATTTACCACTATTCCTTAAACCAGCAGTAATACCCTTATTTGGAAAAATTTAGTGCCAAAAACCCATTAAGATGAAGACTAAAGAACAAAAAGGAATACAATTTTTTAGATCTGGCTCAAACTGTGCGCAGTCTGTGCTCTCATCATATTCAGACGATTTAAAGATTGATAATACGCTTGCTATGAGCATTTCATGTGGTTTTGGTGGTGGAATGGGCAGGCTGCAGAGGACATGTGGTGCAGTTACAGGCGCTTTCATGGTGCTAGGGGTTTTAAATTCCCAAAAATACACTGTTGATAAAGAGAGAAAAGAACAAACTAATGTAATGGTACAAAAATTTGCTGATAAATTTATTTCCATTCATGGGTCACTTGATTGTAAAACTCTCATAAATTCTGATTTAAATACTGAGGAAGGACGCCAATTAGCCCGGGAAAATAATGTCTTTGAGGAAGTTTGTGAAAAATGTGTAGGGGATTCAATAAAAATCGTTGAAGAATTAATAGAAAAATAGCCATTGTAAAAAGAAATTTTGATAATGATTATTGGACATTGGAATGAAATTTTTGTAACAATACCTCAAAAAAGATTGGGTTGGTATGAAAATGATTCTGAGCAAACATTAAAATTTGTAAGTAAAATTAAGAACCTTGAAAATAAGAATATATTTATAGCAGGTGCTGGTACCTCCATGCTAAACGACGCCTTACTCAATAAATGTAATAATCTAATTATAAATGATATAAGCGATGAGGCATTATCAATTGTAAAAAAGAGAATTGGTGATTCCTCTCAAAAAATTGAATGGTTAAATGCCGATATATCTTTACCCCTGGCTATTGAGATTGCATCAATAGATGTGTGGATTGATCGTGCGGTTCTTCATTTTTTAACCAATGAAATTGATATACAGGGATATTTCCAAAATTTAGTAGCTAAAATTAAGTTAAATGGGCACGCCATTATTGCCGTTTTTTCCCTGGAAGGCTCACCAATATGCGCTGGCTTGAATTTACACAGGTACTCGATTGAAGAGATAGATGATAGAATTGGAGATTCATTCAAATTAATTCAATATGAGAGCTACACCTATATTAATCCTGATGGTGATGAGCGACCTTATATCTACAGTCTTTTCAAGAAAATAAAATGAGAGAATAAGTGGTCCCTTTCTTTGGTCAATTCATCTAAATTGGATTTCCTAAATATCCATTCTCTCATTGTTCTGAAGAGCAAACAATTAATTTCCAGCAAATTGAAATGATATTGATAACCAGTATCAGCTATTGTAATTTTTCTTTAAAAAAATCAATGGTTCGCTGCCAGGCAAGATCAGCAGCCTCCTTATCATACCGGGGAGTGGTATTATTATGAAAACCATGATTCACTCCAGGATAAATGTAAGCTGTGTATTCCTTATCGTTTTCTTTCAGTGAAGCTTCATATGCTGGCCATCCCTCATTGACCCTTTTATCAAGTTCAGCATATTGAAGTAATAAAGGGGCATCAATTTTTGGCACATCCTCAGCTGAAGGCTGACCACCGTAAAAAGGAACTGCTGCCTTTAGGTCCGGAATTCGAACAGCCATCATGTTTGAAATCCAACCTCCAAAGCAAAATCCTACCACACCAACTTTCCCATTACATTCCGGATGTACTTTCAGGTAATCAAAGGCTGCAATAAAATCCTCCAACATCGAATTCCGATCCCGCTGACGTTGCATTTCTCTTCCTTCGTCATCATTCCCGGGATATCCTCCCAACGGCGTAAGTGCGTCTGGGGCCAACGTTACAAAACCATCAAGAGCTGCTATCCTTGCTGTATCCTCAATATATGGATTTAGGCCCCTATTCTCATGCACCACAACGATACCTGGCAGCTTAGCTTTCATGTTTGCAGGCCTGGAAAGTAGCCCCTTCATTTTTCCTCCACCTTTAGGTGAATCATATTCTATAAATTCAGAATGCAATCGTGAGTCATCAGGCCTTATTTGCTGTGCCTGCGCATAATTTGGTGATAAGAAATCTAGTATTGCTACAGCAGTTAAGCCTCCAACTGCATACCTGGAAGCTTTCTCCAAAAATTTCCGACGGTCAATCTTGCTGTGCACATAACTATCAAATAAATCAAAAACTTCCTGGTTTAAATCTTCATTTACAATTTTCTTCTTCATAATATTTTTTCATTTATGGTCTATTTTGGAGATACAATATCAAAGCTAATAATAATTAAAATTTGGTATCTCCCTAATTGAGACTGACTATTTAAATTAGTAATTGCCTTCCAAGTTGCAGTCAAATGAAATAAAATCAGAAGCAAACAACCTGGTAAATAAACAATTATAATTAAATTTTTCTAAAAACAATCACAATGACTTACTCTATAACAGGAAGTAATAAAGCTAAAAATATTAATAGTACCAAAAATAAGTTTCAATAAGGAGAAAGGAATAATCCAAATTCCTTCTACAGGCTTCGTAAATTACTATTCTTGTAATTATTGAATAGAATGAAGCAATTATTATTTAATTTTAAGTAATATTAAATGGAAGAATAAATCAACCTTTCCAATAAAAAAAATTCCATTTTATCAGTTGGATATCCTGTTATGTCTACAAAATCACTTAAACCACTAAAGAATACAAGAGCATGAAAAAGTTAGTCAAATATTTCCTCCAGGGAATTCTATTTATTGCACCAATTGGAATTACATTCTATGTCATTTATTCTATTTTTATTTTCCTGGATAACCTTTTAGATGATACTTTGTTAAAACTTCTTAATGTGGATATTCCAGGCCTGGGTATACTTGTCATCATTATATTACTAATAATCATAGGGATAATTGGCGAGTCAATAATTGCAAAACCTTTTAAGGCATTTTTTAAGAGGATTCTCGACAAAATCCCACTTTTAAGGGTTTTTTACTCT
>RCNC010000118.1_pt1 | contig 42122 bp, 31 predicted proteins | sample 2041301 | NCBI WGS metagenome assembly RCNC01 (sample SAMN09708231, study PRJNA481090) | Marine sediment metagenome, whole genome shotgun sequencing project. | biome: marine sediment; feature: ocean; material: sediment; isolation source: Sewage treatment plant 13A marine sediment (STP13A) ...
TACCTGCCAAAAATACTACGCCTTGTATATCAAACTTTTTGACTTAGCCATCTGGAGCTTCGAATGACCTTTTTACGAGTTCGTCAAAATTACTGTAATATAATTGATCATATAAGTACCAGGGACTCTCCTGCAAATCTTTGGCTGAAAGACAATTAAAATATCCCTTTTTAAATGAGTATCACTGGTGTAGAACTGTCTTCAACTGAACTGAAAAAAATTTTCTGCCAGCTTCTTTACGATCATAAAGCCTAACTCATAACCTCGTATCATTTTAAAAATAAATTTAATTCATGACCAACAAAATAATATTCAACCGACTTTTCCTTGCCATCAAGCCGTATAAAACCAAATTGATCATCTCTATGGTCTCCATGGTTTTTGTTGCCCTCTTTACCGGATCTCAGACATACCTTGTCAAGGATTTAATTGATAAGATTTTCATCGCCAAAAACGAATATTTTCTTTTTGGATTGACGATGCTTGTGCTCATAATTTTTGGGATCAAAGGCATCTTTTATTACATCTATCATTACCTCCTTGAACAGGTTGGGCTTTGCATTATCAAAGATTTTAGAAGAAAAATCTTCCAACATATCCATGTCCAACCGCTTTCTTTTTTTCACAACTATCCGACCGGAACCCTTATTTCAAGAATCATCTCTGACGTTACCTTTATGCAGCAGGCTGTTTCCAGTGCACTTGTCGGTTTATTACGAGATTTCTGTACTGTTGTGGTTCTGCTGGGAGTCATCTTCTATCTGGACTGGAAACTTGCACTTTTCAGCTTCGCTGTTTTACCACTCACCGCCTACCCCATCTATAAATTCGGCAGACTTTTTCGAAAATTAAGTACAGATGCTCAAGAGGAAACCGCCCAGGTATCAAATGTCCTTTATGAAACAATTACCGGGAATCGAATTGTTAAGGCATTTAACATGGAGGACCACGAAAATAAACGCTATAACGATCATTTAGGTATCTTATTTAAAGTAGATGTTAAGAATGCAAAATTTCGCTGCCTGCAACATCCATTAATGGAGTTTATCGGCGGGACTGCCATAGCACTGTTCATCTGGTTTGGAGGCAAAGGAGTCATTGATGGTTCATCCTCTCCTGGAACCTTTTTCGCTCTCATGACCTCCCTTGTCGTGGCTTATGATCCGGTCAAACGTATCGGCAAGATCAATGCCTCAATACAGCAGGGACTTGCCGCTGCAGCAAGGGTATTTACAATTCTCGACATTGTCCCGGAGATTGCAGATTCGGTCGATGCTACCCCCCTGCTTCCATTCAGAAAATCAATTGTCTTTAAAGAGGTTACATTCATTTATAACGATAATACCCAGGCCCTTAATAATATTTCACTCTCTGTGCCAAGAGGACAGACCCTTGCCATTGTCGGCCATAGCGGTGGCGGTAAAACGACACTCACCAACCTCATTCCACGTTTTCTCGATGTTTCTTCCGGATCCATCATGATAGATGGTGTTGATACCAGAGATATTACAATCCGCTCTCTCAGAGATCAGATCGCCATGGTAACCCAGCAGACGATTTTATTTAACGACACGGTAAAAAACAATATTGCTTACGGAAGCCTTGAGAAGTCGATGAAGGATATAGAAAATGCCGCAATAGCAGCGCATGCCTTCGATTTCATTAATAACCTTCCGAATGGTTTTGATACAATTATAGGTGAAGGGGGTGCACGACTTTCAGGAGGTGAACGTCAAAGAATTTCGATCGCCCGCGCCCTGTTAAAAAATGCTCCCATACTGATTCTTGATGAAGCGACATCAGCTCTCGATACTGAATCAGAACGTGAGGTACAAGGCGCTCTTGAAAACCTGATGAAAAACAGAACCACCTTTGTTATCGCTCATCGTTTATCAACCATTAAAACCGCAGATCGTATTATTGTCATAAAGAACGGAACAATTGCTGAAGATGGTACTCATGATGAACTTCTTTCAAAACGCGGCGAATATGAACTGCTCTACAATATGCAATATAATTAACAAATGGTACCCGGGTCATACCCGGGGGCCAGTTCGGTCCTCTGTCTGAAATGAGTCGACTTCAATCTTTTCTTTCTGACAGCAATAAGGTCAACCGAGTTGTCGGGTTAGGGTGTTTATGCATTTGCCTTGCTTGCTTTTTTACCCCACTATCGACATCACTGATGGGAATTTTTTCCACACTTGCACTCCTCTGCTGGATTGTTTCCGGACATTTTATCTCTATTGGTAAATATTTAAGGAGATATCCCGCAGCAGGTGTTTCTCTGCTGTTTTTCTTTTTCATGTGCCTTGCCATCTCCTGGTCACCAGCCGAAATCATCGAAAGCTTAATTACCTTGAAAAAATATAGAGAACTTTTTTTGCTGCCCGTCTTTGTCTCGATGCTGTCGTTATCGCAACGATACAGGACATTAGCTGAATATAGTTTCATTGCCGGGTGCTTTGCCCTGATGATAATCTCGTATGGCATAGCGTTTGGAGTGGTACCTGAAGATCGATACGGTCATTCAATCGTGTTCCATATAACTCATAATTTTTTTATGGCTGTACTTTCATTCTGGTCCCTGCACTATGCATTTGCTTCAATCAGGTATCGATGGGTATGGATTGCTGTTTTTATACTTTCAATTATTAACATTTTTTACATCGCTCCGGGCCGCACCGGAATGCTCGTGTTCAGCTGTTTAATGATTCTGTTTATGTTTCAGAGATTATCCCGCAGAAACTGTCTGATCGGATTTGTTCTGTTCTGCTCAGCTGTCGCAGCCATATACTATACCTCGGATAATTTTGCCGGCCGGGTTAACGAGGTTGTAACTGAAGTTAAGAATTATGAGCCGGGAAAATCAAGGACGTCTATAGGACAGCGATTTGACTGGTACCGTTCAGGTATGACGTTAATCAGGGAAAAACCGATCTTGGGACATGGCACCGGTTCATACCCCTATGTTCAGGAACGAGTCACAGCAGATTCAAAAATTAAAGAAACTGACAATCCCCACAATGAATTTTTGTTTCTCACCATCCAGTTTGGCCTGGTCGGTTTGATGTTGTTTTTTACATTGATTGGAGCCCAGATATTTTTTTCCAGACAAATAGCAAAGCAAAAGCAGATGCTCCTGCATGGTGTTATTCTGTCTATGGTCAGCGGCAGCCTGATAAACTCACTTCTTTTTGATTCCCAACAGGGTCATTTCTATCTCTTTATGTCAGCCGCCCTGATGACCGCACAGTCTTCAGACCACTCATTATAGTTCAGAAAGATTTGATTCCAGGGTCGAGATCTCGGTTCCCCCTGGGCACCTATAATAAATTAATGTTCAGATATTTTATATTTTTTAAAGAGTTCCTTATAGAGAGAAATTGTTTTTTCACACATGGAATACGTTGAAAACTTCATGTTTGCCATCTCCCTCCCTGCCTTACCGAATTTGTTCAAAACATCTTTTGATTCCAGAGCAGTGCACAAACCGGCAGCAAGGTCCCGAGCATCACCCGGCTGCACCAGCCAGCCGGTAACCCCGGGAGTTACCGTTTCGAGACTGCCGCCATGGGCAGTCGCCACGACAGCTTTTCCCATGGCCATTGCCTCAATGGTCGTCCGTCCGAAGGCCTCTGGCTCACGCGAAGATGCTGAAACAACAACATCTGCAAGCATAAGAGCTGCGGCCATATCATCGCAGTGTCCGACCATACTCACCACCTCCTGAAGATCGTGCTGGTTGATCATCGTTTCAAGCTGCTGAGTAAAATATTGGTTTTCTAAGGTGTCTCCAACGATATAAGCCTGGAATTTCATGTTTTTCATCAACGACAAGGCCTCAATAAAGGTATCCTGCCCCTTCCATGGGGTGAGTCGTCCCGGCAACATGATGACCGGAATATGGGCTCTTACCCCCCATTTCTGTCTAAATCGCGCAATTCTCTCCTCCGAGACCGCCTTGGGGTCGAATATGTCCTTGTCTACCCCTCTGTAAATAAGGGTAATGCCATTTTTAACCCCATACTTTTCTCTGATATGGTTTTCAATCCCTTTTGATACTGCGATTTTCCCCATACCTTTGGTCATAATCGCACTGTATCGATTTACAGAATAAAATCCGTGAAATGTCGTCACCAGAATAGGTCTCTTGTCTTTCGGCAGTGTTTTCCATACTATATAACCAAGCCAGGCCGGCATTCTTGAGCGAAGATGTAAGATATCAATCTGCTCCCTGAGCAGAAACCTTCTCAGTGGCAGAAAATATCTGATAATGGCCGGACTTTTGGTACCGATTCCCCAGCAGAGATGAATACTCCCTTCTCTGACGAGTTGATCCACAAGCCTCCCGCCACCGGAGACAACAAATGACCGATGATTATTTTGTGACAAATATTTGCCAAGTTCAAGAGTACCCCGCTCAACGCCACCTCCGTCAAGATCTGGCAGTAATTGTGCAACGGATAATATCTTCCCTGACTTGCGGTGGGTTTTTTCCTGGATAAGATCTTCATACAGGGCGACTGTCTTTTCACACATCCTCAAGGCAGTGAAATGTTTCTGCACCCATGCTCTGCCTTTTAAGCCAATCTCCTTGAGTTCTTCTTTCTTTTCAATTGCATTGCGCAGGGCATCTGCAAGTGAGGCTGGGTCAGCAGGATTAACAAGCCATCCAGTCTCTTCATCACGTATGGTCTCAAGACTCCCGCCATGTTTCGTGGCGATAATTGGCTTACCCATTGCCATAGCCTCAATGGCTACTTTACCAAAAGCTTCCGGCTGACTTGAAGATGCCGAGACCACAAGGTCAGTTATACTGAGAGCAGCTGGCATGTCTTCACAATGACCGACAAGTCTAACCTTGTCACCAAGCTCCAAACGATCAATAAGGTCCCTTAATTTTTTTGTAAATGAAGGGTTGTCCTCCGTATCGCCGACACAGATGGCAATAAAGGAGAGGTCTTTAATTTTGGCGAGCGCCTCAACAAAGATATCCTGTCCTTTCCATGTAGTCAATCGCCCCGGCAACATGATAACAAGCCTGCTGCCGTCTATCTTCCAGCGCTGTCTGAGCACATCCGAGCGTGTTAACTGAATTCTCTCGGGGTCAAACAGCTCTTCTTGATAACCGCCATGAATGAGCTCTATCCTGGCTGGATCGAGTTCATAGCTTTCAATGATATGCTTTTTTATGACATTGGATACGGCGATAACCCGCTCACCTTTGGTCATGATTGTTGAATAAGAATTGACCGAATAAAAACCATGGAAACTGGTAACCAATGCAGGACGCATTGAAACGTCGAGCATCTTCCAGGTAAGGTAGCCAATCCAGGCAGGCAGCCGGGATCTCAAGTGAAGAACATCTACTCCTTCATCAATTAGAAATTTACGTAACTTGGGGAGGTACTTCAAACATCTTAAATTTTTATCTCCGATGTTTTTCCATAAAATATGCTCAACACCCTGTTCTTCAAGTTGTCTGACCAGTCGGCCTCCCCCTGAAATAACAATGGAGCGATGTCCTTTTTTAGCAAGATATACCCCAAAATCAAGGGTTTCACCCTCGACTCCACCTTCATCCATTTCCGGCACGAGCTGTATTATAGTAAGTTTTCTGGCCACCATCTTTTCAATATTTCTTTTGCGCACCTTTCAGACTCGTTTAACAAGCCCGTTTCATGATGAAACGACGTCCCGTCAAGGTACTGGTTTAAGGTAATGACTCTCTTGATGTCGATCAGGTAATTGAGACTGTATAGAAATTTGTTATCCTTCTTCTTCCAGTCAACTGGAATGATTCCCACCCTGCAGCCGGCAGTTAAAGCCTCATACACCATAGACATGGAGTCCCCGGTAACCCAGACGGTTTTATTAAAAGAGTACTGTTGTTCAATCCAGCCAAGTTCGGTTCTGAGAAATGGAATATAACATATATCCGGTAGTTCCTTAACCAGTGAACAAAGTAATCTGTCAGTTTCATCCGGTGTACGGGGTGAGGTGGAAATGGTCCATTGCTGGGTTTTTGAAAAACGTACAAGCTTTCTAATGTCCAGCAATAGTTTTTCGCTGTTCCAGCGGTGAGAACGTTCATCTTTGCCACCGATAAGAATCATGCTTTTGCTATCGTTATGTGAATTTTTATTTTCTGCTATATTCGGGGGACCTATGGTTTGCAGTATATTCGGTCCTGTACCAATCCGATCATGAACAGGAACGAAACATAAATCGAATTTATCTCTGATAAGTGGTGATGGTGACATACAGGTAACCCCGTAGCCACCGAATTTTCTTTTGCAGGATAAAATTGGGATGTGTGTGCGCGAACCGCTACCAATTATCACATCTGGTTTAATATTGGTGATACCAGGAGTGTCAAGATTACAGAAATATTTAACATAATTGAATATGTCAAATATAAATCCTTGTGTCTTCACCGACACCTCGACAACTTCAACTTCAACAAAGTGTCGCAGAGACTGGACAATACCCATGGATTGTTTTTCATGACCGGGTCGGCCATCTCGAAAAAGGACTATTTGAAGCGTCTTCATAAATCTGCCCTTTAATGCAGGTCCCCATTAAAAACAGTCATAACAGAGTTGAGGGGTTTTCTATTTATGAATTTTAAACTATTAGCGCTGAGCAGGATTGGCGCCAGGCTGGGTCGGCTTCCTGTTTCCTCCCCCGGCCAGTTTGACAATTATCTGATTGGATTTAAGAAGGCGTGAGGTCATTGTTTTAAATAAATGGTTGGAGACATCAGGGTATTTCGTAATAATTTCATCGATCTTGTCACCAGGGAATCGTTTTACGGTGCATCTTCCCTGAGAAATAATTGATGCCGTACGATGTTCACCGGAAATCGAAGCCATCTCACCGAAATACTCTCCAGGTTCGGTAAGCTCGGCAATCTTCTTGCCGCCTTTTACAACAGTGAGTGCACCTCTGATCAGCTTAAAAAAGTCGATATCAGTATTTCCTTCCCTGATAATTGTATCATTATCCTCATATTCTTCGACATCCGGGTTAACCAGGTAAGCAGGGAGACTTTCTTCATGTGCAACAGTCCGACGTAATGCTTCTTCCACGCTGGTTATTCCCTGTCTTACTTTTTTTAACGCAGCATCCCGAAGCGGAGTCATTCCTTCATTAACTGAAATCTTGCGAAGTTGATCCTCCGGCACTTCTGCGCTTATAGCCGTGGCAACCTCCTCGTTAACCTCCATCAATTCGAAGAACCCGACCCTTCCTCGGTAACCAAGTCCATTACATTCCGAGCAGCCTATTGGTCCATAAATTGTCAGATCCTGAACCTCATCCTCAAGAAAGCCCATCTTAAGAAGCTCTTCCGGGGTATGTTTTGCCGGTTTTTTACATGTAGGACAAAGTCTTCGTCCAAGCCTCTGGGCAAGGACCATGGTCACTGATGAAGCAATCATATAGGGAGGTACACCGATATCAACAAGACGCCCGATTGTCGCTGCGCTGTCATTTGTATGCAGCGTGGAAAAAACCAGATGACCGGTCATGGCAGCTTTAATGGCGATCTCTGCGGTCTCGTAATCACGAATCTCACCAACCATAATGATATCAGGATCCTGACGAAGAAACGCTTTGAGTGCAGCCGCAAAGGTCATGCCGACTTCCGGGTTTACATTAACCTGGTTGATACCTTTAAAGTTAAATTCTACAGGATCCTCTGCTGTTAATATCTTAATATCTTCACTATTCAGAGAGTTAAGTGCCGAATAGAGCGTAACCGTTTTACCAGAACCTGTTGGACCTGTTACCAGTAACAATCCCTGTGGGCGAGAGAGACAGCGCTTTAACATTTCAAATGTACTGACCTCAAACCCCAGTTTGGTCAAGTCGACATTAAGCGAACTCTTATCGAGGATACGAAGTACAACCGACTCACCAAACAACGTTGGCAGTGAGGATACACGGAAATCAACAGAACGATTACGGCCCATGCGCATCTTAATACGTCCATCCTGGGGCACACGACGTTCGGTGATATCAAGGCCGGACAGAATTTTCAGCCGGGCGACCATCGCATTTTTGATGGTCAACGGCAGATTCATGGATTTGTAAAGCGAACCATCTTTACGATATCGTACCTGCATGCTCTTTTCGTATGGTTCGACATGGATATCAGAAACCCCATCCTGCACTGCTTTGATAAGAATACCATTAACCAGCTTAATAATCGGAGCATCCGATGCATTAAACTGATCGAGCCCGTCATCCTCTACAGCACTTTCAATTTCAAAATCATCAGCGGCTTCTGCAACAATTGCACCGAAGTCATCAACCTCGGTTATGGACATTTCCTCTTCGACCTCTTCACCGGTAGAAAAGAATGATCGAGCCTCTTCGTCGTCTATTTCATAATACTTTTGATACGCCTCTACAATATCACTCTCGGTTGAAACACAAACGGACAACTCCTTTTTCAACTCATCCTGTAAATCCTCAACTGCTGTGGCATCAGATGGTTCCGCCATGGTGATTTGCAAAGTATTTCCTGCAATTCTAAGCGGAAAGGCTAAATATTTCTTAGCCATCTCGTATGACATCAGCTTGATAGCCTCAGGCGAAGGAGGCTCATCTTTGATAACAGCGGCGGGATAATTATGTTGCCGGCTCAGGAAGGTGAATACCGTGTTGTCGTCAATAAATTCGAGTTGTCGGAGAACAGCACTCATTCGTGTGCCGTTTTTCTGGACTTCTTTTTTTGCAGTCTCAAATTGAGTTGCCGTGATATATCCGGCCTTACTTAAAAGTTCGCCCAGTTTGATTCTGCCGGCACCGGACTGATCTTTTACCGTTTTCTTGATAGAAGATTTTCGTGCCACGTTTCCTGTTGCGACAGCCATAACGTAAACCTGTGAAAAGAAATAGTGTAATATGATTGATATCCAATATCATATTACACTCTTATATAATAAAATTCCAGTAATGGCATGAAAAGACTCCAGCCAGCCTTCCTGATTACGTCAATGTAACTCTGTTAAGGGTTACGCTTGTATGCTTCAACCTCGGTTTCCATGGAAATTTTTTACCTTTAACAATGTGCCCATGCGACCTGAGATATACGCCGTACCAACAAATTTCTTCATCCTTGAGACAAGCGATTTTTACCATTCAAAAGCTCAGTCGGGCCATACAAAACACAATCTAAATGCCCAGGTAACCGTTGTCACTCTCTTCATACAAAAATAGCAGGTGCTTCAGCCGCTATCGATCAAACAATGCTAACTTGCTAGTATGGTGTATGATCCAAGTTTTTCAGGTAAAGATATTGCACTTGCCAAATACTCTTTTGCATGTTAATCCTCAAACATTAAAGTTACATGACTTGTCAATGCTTATGTCATGATATTTTAGCTGTTTAATCACACAAGTGTTTGCCTGTATGGAAACCCTTACGAGTTTATTAAGCCGGTTGGTTCACAACCGGTTCAAGGTTAATAACCTAATAAAGGAGGAATGCTACAATGGCTTATAATGCGGTAGAAATGGCTGACTGGCAGATTTCGGAAGCTGCTGAAAAAAACATGCCCACACCGGAGGAATGGGCAGAAAAAATTGGGTTGCAAAAAGATGAGATGCTCCCTATGGGTCGTCTTGCAAAGGTCGACTTTCTTAAGGTTATTGATCGTCTCAAGGACAAACCCGATGGAAAATACATCGAGGTTACCGCCATCACGCCTACTCCACTTGGAGAAGGTAAAAGTACCACCTGTGTTGGTTTGATGGAAGGTATGGGTATGCGCGGTGTCAACGTTGGCGGTGCTCTACGTCAGCCTTCCGGCGGCCCGACCATGAATGTGAAAGGCACTGCTGCTGGCGGTGGAAACTCCCTTCTCATTCCTATGACCGAGTTCTCACTTGGCCTTACCGGCGATATCAACGACATCATGAACGCCCATAATCTTGGCATGGTGGCAATGACTTCCCGTATGCAGCATGAGCGTAACTACAACGACGAGCAACTGGCACGACTGACCGGCATGCGCCGTCTGGACATTGATCCTACCAGGGTCGAATTCGGCTGGATTATCGATTTCTGTGCCCAAGCGCTACGGAATATCGTCATTGGGCTCGGCGGACGTTTTGACGGTTATACAATGCAGTCTAAATTCGGTATTGCGGTCGGTTCAGAGCTGATGGCTATTCTGTCTGTGGCTACCGACCTGGCTGACCTCAAAGAGCGGATAAACAATATCACCGTTGCCTTTGATAAGAGCGGTAAGCCTGTCACCTGCCGTGACCTTGAAGTTGGTAATGCCATGGCTGCCTTCATGCGAAACACCATCAACCCGACACTGATGTGTACCGCTGAGTACCAACCCTGTTTCGTTCACGCTGGGCCTTTTGCCAACATCGCTGTTGGCCAGAGTTCTATTATTGCCGATCGCGTGGGCCTTAAATGCTTTGACTACCACATTACCGAGTCAGGTTTTGCCGCCGATATCGGCTTTGAAAAATTCTGGAACGTCAAGTGCCGTTTCTCTGGCCTCAAACCTCACGTATCTGTTCTGACTTCCACTATTCGTGCTCTTAAGATGCACGGAGGCGGCCCGCAGGTTGTACCCGGCAAAGCCATGCCTGAGGAATACACCAAAGAGAATCTGCAGCTGGTTGAACAAGGCGTAGAGAACATGGTTCACATGATTGGCGTTATCCGAAAGTCTGGCATCAATCCTGTTGTCTGCGTTAACCGATTCTACACCGATACTGATGAAGAATGCGCCATCGTACGCAAGGCTGCCGAGGCCGCCGGAGCACGTTGCGCCGAGTCAAAGCATTGGGAACTCGGAGGTGAGGGCTCGCTTGAATTCGCCGATACTGTTATCGATGCCTGCAAGGAGGAAAACGATTTCAAGTTCCTTTATCCTTTGGAAATGAAACTTCGTGACCGTGTTGAAGTCATTGCAAAGGAAGTTTACGGCGCAGATGGTGTAGACTGGTCTCCGGAAGCGAACTCAAAGGCGGAAATGTTTGAGAGTGATCCCAAATATGCGGATTTCGCAACCATGATGGTCAAGAGCCACCTGAGTTTGAGTCACGATCCAACCAAAAAAGGTGTGCCGAAGGGCTGGCGTCTGCCTATCAGAGACGTCCTGATTTACTCAGGGGCCAAGTTCCTCTGCCCCTGTGCGGGAACTATCAGCCTGATGCCAGGCACTGGCTCCAATCCGGCTTTCCGACGTATTGATGTTGATCCGGAATCCGGTAAAGTAAGCGGCCTGTTCTAGTTGCGCTAACGGTTTTAATTTTCTATAACGATAAGCAACGAGACTGAGCTATTAGCTTTTTTAAGGCCCGGGGGAAACCCCGGGCCTTTTTGTTTTAGTCTCTTGTAATTTTCTATAGATTCAACAGCTTCCACCGCTGATATGCTGGAATGTCATGCATATTAGCCAATGATTAATTTCATCTATCCAGATCACTCCCCCGGCCAGAATGGTGACATCTCGCGAAGGTCTGCTATAATCTGAGGCATTTTTCCCAGCACAAAGTCTATTTCCTGCTCTGTATTATATGTGCTTAACGAAAATCGTATGGAGCCATGTGCAGCTGTAAAAGGAACCCCCATAGCCCTCAGGACATGGGACGGTTCAAGTGATCCGGATGTACAGGCAGAACCAGATGAGGCGCAGATGTTGTATCGATTCATATGCAGCAGAATCGCTTCACCCTCGACAAACTCAAAACTGATATTGGAAGTATTCGGCAGCCGATTCTCTTTATTTCCGTTAAGAAGAGAACGGGGGATTGAGGAGAGCAATCCATCTTCGAGTTTGTCCCGAAGTCGTCTGACCCTGGTGTTTTCTTCTTCCATCATCTCTCCTGCAAGCCGACAGGCTCTGCCAAGGGCGATGATGGAAGCGACGTTTTCGGTTCCGCCTCGTCTTCCATCTTCCTGGTGACCGCCTGACATGAATGGAACGTATGGTGTGCCCTTTTTCACATAGAGAACGCCAACGCCCTTGGGAGCGTGAAGTTTATGTCCTGACAGGGACAAATAATCAATATCCAGTTCTTTTAAATTAATCGGTATCTTACCGACCGCCTGGACGGCATCGGTGTGAAACAGAATTCCACGATTTTTGGCCATTCGGGCCATTTCCTCAATTGGAAAGACAACACCCGTTTCATTATTAGCCCACATCACACTGACTATCGCAGTATCCTCGGTTAAAGCCTTGGCATAATCGTCAAGATCAAGCAGCCCTTCATCCGAAACCTTAAGCCGGGTAACTCTGTATTTGTGACCGGTAAACGAGCTGATATTTTCACAAAGGTTTTTAATAGCCGGATGCTCTACTCTTGTGGTTACAATATGCCGCTTTTCAGGCGCTGCCCGTAAGGCTGCCAGGAGTGCTGTAGAGTCACTCTCCGTTCCACAACTTGTAAAAGTAACTTCCTCTGCATCACAGCCAAGGAGTTGTGATACTTCCTTGCGAGCCGTTTTTACCGCATCCCCAACCTGTCCGCCAAAGGTATGCATACTGGAAGGATTGCCGTAATAGTCAGTAAGATAGGGCATCATCGCCTCTATTACTTCCGGTGCCACCATGGTCGTGGCATTATTGTCCATATAGACGACGCTGTTCTCTGTAGTGGTCATTATTTATCTTCCTCCACAATCAGAGTATCAAGTACAAGTTCACGAAGTTTCTTCTCAACATATTCTTTGAGAGTGGTTTCTGAATTAGTACAGGAGGTGCATGCGCCTCTTAACGAAACTGTTACAAAATCTCCGTCAACATCAATCAGCTCGATATCGCCGCCGTCTTTCCTTAGTTCCGGTCTTATTTCCCTCTCGAGCACTTCTTCTATCTTTTTAATTTTCTGAAGAGCGGTCATCTTCTTTGATTTCTTGACCACCGGTACGATCCTCAGGTCCCCGGAAACTGCTTCCAGTAGGATTGCACGAAGTTTATCCTCACACTTTCCACAGCCACCGCCGGCTTTAGTAAAATTGGTGATTTCCTCTACCGAACGTAAATTTGATTCTTTCACCGCTCTTGAAACTTCGATATCCGTAACACCAAAGCATTCACAGACGATCTCTCCCTCAGCGCTGGGTAAAACAAGCCCTCTATAATCAGCGATGGCTGCTTCCAGTGCTTCCCTGCCCATGACAGAACAGTGCATCTTCTCCTTAGGCAGACCGCCGAGAAAATCCGCGATATCTTCATTGGTTATTTTCTCAGCGTCTTCTACTTTCATCCCTTTGACCATCTCAGTTAGAGCTGAAGATGAGGCAATAGCACTGGCACAACCAAATGTTTTAAACTTAGCATCAGTTATGCAGTCATTTTCTATCTTAAGCGTGAGTTTTAACGCATCTCCACATGCAAGTGAACCCACATCTCCAGTTCCGTGAGCGCCTGCAATTTCGCCCACATTACGCGGATTCTGGAAATGCTCCGTCACTATGTCTGTATATTCCCACATAAATTACTCCTGAAAATCTTTTTAATTTTATATTGTTCCTGCAACTTCGGACAATAATACCTGCCGAACAAAATGCAATAGCAACTGTTTTTAAAGTGGGCAGGTTGTTTCAACGATACCCTGAAACGGTTTTTATAGTCCCGCTTCCCTGAGCATGGCACGTGCACTGTTAACGAGTGTTATTGTACCTTCAGGGTCACGAGATTCGACGTAAAACCTCACTTTTGGTTCTGTGCCTGAGGGTCTGATCATTATCCATGAGTCATCTTCAAGAATCATTTTGCGCCCATCTATGGAAATGACTTCTTTTATCTTTTTCTCAACGTTTCCAACCATAACCTGAGAACCGACATCATATTTTTCGAGTTTCTCGAGGGCCTGCAGAAGCTCAGCTCCTTTGAGACTGACTTCTACTCCATCCCTGTCGGGATAATATTCACCGTAGAGTTGTTCGATTTCTGTTTTAAAATCACCAAGATTTTTTCCTGTGGAAACAACGATATCAAGGGCCACAAGCAGGCCGATATAGGCATCTTTTTCCGGAGTATGTCCAATAATTGAAATGCCGTCAGACTCCTCAAAAAGCACGAGAGCCTTGCCAATTACCGGTTTAAACTCTTTAAAGCCTACCTTTGGCTCGAAGACCTCTTCACCGAGTCTGCTGGCCACACTGTTGGCCATATTGGAAGTCGCTACTGTTTTTGCGACCATCCCTTTTAATCCTTTATACTCGTGTAAAAAGTGATAGGCCATTGCTCCAAACTGATTCATGTTGATCTCGGTTTTGCCATCGGTAAAACGAATCCTATCACCGTCAGGATCGATAATGGCACCGATCTTAAGTTTTTTATCGATACCCGCCAAGGTATCAACGACCCCCTGCATATTGACCGTCGATGGTTCAGGAGCAATACCGCCGAAGGACACATCTGCTTCCCCCCTGAGCATAACCAGTGATTTAGCAGCAGCACCGAGAAGTTCTCTGATATGCAGCCGGCTGGCGCCGTGAACAGCATCTATAACAATGACAAGGTCATCCATCATGCCGGCCCTGTCACACAAATCTCTATAATCTATGCCATGTTTACTGCTGTTACGTATCACGAGGTCCTGCCACAATGGCAGTGATTCCGTCTCAATCAGCGCACCGCTTTGTTGCTGACAGCTAAATTTGGGAATAGTTCCCGAGGCAATAATTTCTCTGCTATATTTTGTGATAGATTGCGTCAGCTCAGATGCAGCGGGCCCTGCATCTGCCGCATTATATTTATAGCCGCCATATTCAAGCGGGTTATGGGACGGGGTGAGATTGATTGAAAATGCTGCCTGTAGTTCAAGCAATGAAGCTGAGAGAACGCCGGTAGTCGTTTCACCACAATAATATACTTTGAAGCCGCTGCTTATAAGAAAGTCGGCAACGGCTCGCCCTAATTTCTCTCCGCCAAAACGATTATCATGGCCCACCAGGCATCCTTTTCTTCGTGCTTCCGCCAGACCTGAGACACCGAGAAAAGGAATCAGCTGAGGATTGTCAGCTGCAGTCTCATAGAGTGTAACAATTGCTGCCGTCACTGAAAGTACTGATTTTACGAAGATGTCCTTTCCAAGAATACCGCGCCACCCTGAAGTCCCGAAGCTGACTTCTGTTAACGGTTTTTTTGAGTTTTTTCCTATTTCATCACCGATCAGTCCATAAGCCTTCTGGATGTAATCATCAACCAATACCTTGTTTTGTTCATTCTTCAGCCCTATTAAGGCTTTTATCAAGCCAAAGTAATCACTGGACTCATGGTTAGCATCGACATAGGAATTAAAAAGGTCAGCACAGGTGGCTTCTATAGACATGGTGAACTCCATTTCACTAGGTTTATTTTTTCATGGGATCAACAATCCCACTGCAACACAGAAGGTATCCATACGGACTTTACAATATACTGAACCTGGTAAGACATTAAACAGGACCATCACTGCCAATAAGAATATTAAAAGCAGCTAAAATTTCTTCTCAAGTTCGATTGCCTTGTCAATGAGCATAACCGGGATGTCGTCAATAATTTCGTAGAGGAGCCGGCACTTGTAGCAGGCAATACCATTTTTATCTGGATCAAGTGAAACAGGACCTTTACATTTGGGGCAGGCAAGTATATCTAACAATTCTTTTTTTATCATAGCGTTATCCTGTTAATTTATATAAAAGGTGTATCGTTATCGGACGTGGTCCAACTCTGTCAGAAGAGCTGTGGACCTCTCTATTTTCTCATGTTAAAGTAACAGAATTAATCTATTTCGTCTTCAAAATCAGCCTGCAGGATATCTATATGACAAAGAACATTGGTTTTATCGGAGGAGGCCAGATGGCAGAAGCTATTATTAAAGGGCTTCTTCAATCCGATCTTTTTTCTGACAGCCTTGTTTCTGTCTCTGAGCCGCTCGATAGCAGAAAGCAATACCTCAAAGGCAATTATAACCTGACAACGGTAGAGAAATCAGAAGATCTCTGCTCTTCAAACGATATAATTATACTGGCGGTTAAACCGCAGGTTATGCCTGTGGTTTTAGAACAGATAAAGACATTCGTTCAGCATCAACTTGTCGTAACAATCGCTGCAGGATTGCCAATAGCGTTTTATTCTGAGCAGCTTGGAAATACCTCGGTGGCACTTGTCAGGGTAATGCCGAATATGCCGGCACTCATTGGCCAGGGTGCTACCGCTCTGTGCAGAAACAGTAACGTTTCAGATTCTGATTACAAATTTGTGAAAACACTTTTTGATACAATCGGATCGACGGTGACTATTTCTGAAGCATCAATGGACGCGGTAACCGGTCTGAGCGGGTCAGGCCCCGCTTATGTCTTTTCATTTATTGAAGCAATGATTGATGGTGGCGTTAAAAGTGGACTCAGTCGTGAAGTTGCTAAAAATCTGACATTTCAAACGATTCAGGGAGCAGTCCAACTGGCAAAAACTTCAAAGAGCCATCCTGCTGTATTAAGAGACCAGGTGACATCACCTGGGGGAACCACCGCAAGCGGTCTCCACGTTCTTGAAAGTGCAGGCTTTAATGGTATTGTCATGAGTGCAGTCGAGGCTGCTTATAAACGATCGATAGAGTTAGGGTATCGTAAATGAACCAGGACAGCAATCAACTCTTTATTCGCAGCGATTTCAAGGTCAACAAGGCTGGAGTCATAACAAAAATCGATGATCCCGGTGCGGTTCGCTATGGCCAGACACTTATTAAATGGCTGGAAGAGCGGAATATAACGACCGAACTCAACAGGATTGAACCTGGCCTTGATATTCTCATCATCCTTGGCGGCGATGGAACATTATTGCATGTGGCCGAGAAAGCAGCACACTACTCTATTCCGGTCATCGGCATAAATCTTGGCAATCTCGGATTCCTCACGGAATTGACCAAAGACGAAAGCAAAGCAGCACTGGAAGAAATTCTGTCCGGTTCGGTCACCATGGAAAAACGGCAGATGTTGAAGGCTCGCCGTATACGCGATACTATTAAAAGCAATTATATCTTTGCCTTGAATGACGTTGTCATCAATAAAAACACACTGGATCAACTGCTCCTGCTTTCAACAAGCGCCAACGGAAATTACATTACAACATACAAGGCAGATGGCCTCATTTTTTCAACCCCAACCGGCTCAACTGCATACAACCTATCAGCAGGAGGTCCCCTCGTTCATCCTGGACTGGCAACGATACTTGTTACACCAATCTGTCCGTTCATGTTAAGCAGCAGACCGATTATCCTGCCACCCGATCGAATTATAACCTCGCAGTTTCTTGCCGGCCAGCATGACCGCAGTGCACAAATAATAATTGACGGTCAGGTATCCTGGGACATGCTTCCCGGCGATATACTGGAAATCCAGACAGCAGAACATCCTTTGCAGCTTATTTCCTCAAAAAATCGCGACTATTTTGAGATTCTAAGGAGTAAACTTCAATGGGGGGGAAATAAATAGAATCATGCTCATGCTCGTTTAGGCTTTTGCTTTTTAATTCCATATTTTTTCATTTTATACTGCAGTAAACTTTTTGTGATTCCAAGTATTTCTGCAGCATGTGCCTGGACATTATTAGATTCCTCCAGGGCCTGCGCCAACATTTTCTCCTCGACAATATAGAGGACCTCGTTCAATTTTACAGAATCTGGAATATGCTGGACAAGATCGAACTCCTGCATCCAGGAAGCGCTGCTGTCAACAGAAATTGATTCTGGCTGTACATCCTCAGCTTCAATCACATCATTATTGCAGAGAATTGCGGCACGCTCTATGGTATTCTCCAGTTCCCTGATATTCCCCTCCCAGGGCAGATTCATCAATAACCGCAGCGCATCAGGGGCTATCTGCAGCTGTTCTTTTCCGAGATTATCAGCAGATTTCTGGACAAAACACTGAACCAGCAGTGGCAGGTCATCCATTCTCTCTCTCAGTGCAGGAAGCGCCACATGTATGACATTGAGCCTGTAAAAAAGATCCTCTCGGAATCGACTCTGCTGAACTTCTTCCTTCAGGTCTTTATTGGTAGCACTGATGATTCTGACATCGATTGTCATTGTCCGTGCGCCCCCTACCCGTTCAAGGGTGCGTTCCTGAAGAACCCGTAACAATTTAGATTGCAGGGCCAGCGGAATCTCACCAATTTCATCGAGAAATATTGTCCCCTTGTCGGCTATTTCAAATCTCCCCTTTCTCATTGAAGCCGCACCGGTAAACGCTCCTTTCTCATGTCCAAACAACTCGCTTTCCAGTAAATTGTCTGCAAGTGCAGCGCAGTTTACCGTAATAAACGGATACGGCTCCCTGGGACTGTTTACGTGTATAGCTTTTGCAACAAGTTCTTTTCCGGTACCACTTTCTCCCGTGATAAGCACCGAAGCCGGTGTCGGTGCGACTTTTTCTATCAGTTCATACACCTGTTTCATCCGAGGGTTTTTTCCGACCATGCCTCCAAAGCTGTTACGCTCCCGTATTTCCTGTCTCAGCCTGATATTCTCCTTCAACAGGCTTCGATGACTGACAGCTTTGTTTATTGAAACAATGAGTTCATCATTGGAAAATGGCTTGGAAAGATAACTAAAAGCCCCGGCCTGCATGGCCTTTACCGCTTTATCAACCTCTGCATAGGCGGTAATGATAAGAACAGGTAAAGCGTCATCGAGCTTTTTTATTTCAGCAAGTAATGCCATACCATCCATACCCGGCATCTGCATATCAGAGATCACCATATCAAGGTCAACCTCTTTGACAATTTTCAGTGCTTCATTTCCACCGGGAGCGGTGAAGACTTCAAAGTCTTCATCTCGCAATAGTTCTGACAGCACGATGAGGTAATTAGGCTCATCATCGACGATAAGAATTGCGTACATATCCTTGTCCTTCTGCGTTTTTTCTTTGTTTTTCCGATACGTTTCTATGCTTTCAGTTTAGTCAGCAGCTCCGCTGGTACCTGAAATTTTCCGCTGGCTCCAGCCATTGAAGTACCATATCTGATATCACCATGATAATCACTTCCGCCAGTTTCCAGCAATTGATACTTCTCTGCAAGTTCCCTTATTTTTTTCCCTGTCTTTCCTTTCTGAGTCGGGTAGTAAGTCTCCAAGCCGTCCAGGCCCAGCTCTTTAAGCTCTTTTATTATCCTTGATAATTCACTGAAAGAACAGCTGAGCTGGATCGGGTGGGCCAAGACAGCAAGACCACCGGCACAGTGCAGAATCTCAATGGCATCATGAATATCGAGAACAAAACGAGGCACATACGCACAACGACCGACTTTCAGATAGCGTGAAAATGCCTGTTGATTGTTTTTAACAACACCACTTTTAATCAGTAAACGGGCAAAATGCGGTCTGCCGGCCACTCCTGCTCCAGATTCCGCTTTTAGATCCTGCTCAGTAATGTTAATACCGATTTCCTGTAATTTTCGGATAATTTTTTTATTCCGTTCCTTTCGAGCAGACTGCAGTTGATCAAGAATTTTAAGCAGCTCTGTGTTGAGCCAGTCAAAATTATATCCAAGCAGGTGAAGATCTAATCCTTTATATTTTGAGCTTATCTCCAGTCCTGGAATCACTTCAACGGAGTATATTTCCCCTTCTGCTATGGCTTCGGCAGTAGCTGACACAGTGTCATGATCTGTAATCGAGATAGCTGACAAACCAATCCCTGCGGCCTGTTTTACCAGCTGGGATGGCGTCATTGTGCCATCAGAATGAGATGAGTGGAGATGCAGGTCTATCATCTTTAAATTATTCGGAACAATCTTACTTCATTAATTGTATTGCTCTTTACCAAGACGCGTTGATTCTCATTACATAGGTAACAATATAGGCATGAATGGTCGACTGATTTATCTAAAAATATGAGATTAAGTAACAAATATATTAATGAAAAACTATATTTTCTGACAAAACATCCGATATAGAGACATCCATCACTTTTATCGGAGAAATATTCATGCGATATTGCATAATTTTTTTGGCACTGGCAGTACTGACGATATCCTGTGGAAGAATTCCTGAACCTGTTGGATATCCATATAGCGAACAAAAGAAAATGCAGGCCGCTTATCATTGGGATGTCTTAGCTGCTGATATTGCCAACCAGATCAACAATGAACTCATCCTTAACGACTATCTGGACATCCCGGTTTTTGTCAGGGAAACATGCGGCAATGAGAATCAGCCCTGTAAATCTTCTGAAACAACCGTCTTCGAAGAATCGTTTAGAGATTTACTTATTACCAATCTGGTTGCCCTCGGGGTTCCAACAAGTCCAAATGGTGGCAATGATTCACTTGTGATAAATTATAAGGCCCAGACGGTATATAATCTGAGAAACAGGTGGCGTACGGTAAAGCCTGGACTACTGACGGCTCTGACAGCCGGCATTGTTGTCCTCAGGAATGCCCCGTCAGAACTTATCGCTCTTGTCATAGCCGGAACGATAGATTTTGCCAATGCCTCGCTGGTCACCACAAGCAACTTCGAAGTCATCATTACGACTTCTGTGATAGCAGATAATACTTACCTGTTCAGAAACTCCAATATATACTACATCAATGATCACGATTCATGGCATTACCAAATGGGTTCAAATCCCGCAGAAATCAACCTGACATCCAGCGCTGCACCTGCAGCAGAAGTGAAGAGCGACAGGAAGCCAATGGCCGTGCAGCCGCAACCAATTATCCCACTGATATATAGACCCGAATCAACGGGAATTTAACAACAGAAAGGATCTTCAAAGATGCAATTGCTATCCAAACACCTGAAAAATATCTCAATCAATATAGCCTGCCTTGCAGCTGTCCTGCTGTCCCTGAACGGATGCTCCTTTTTCAACGAAACAAAACTTGAAAACAGTTTAGGGAAAGATGTAAATCTCATCAGTTATTCATATGATATTGCCGATGATCTTGTGAAGAATGCATACCCACCGCTGATCCCGAGACAACAGGATATGTCCATTTTAACAACGACATTCGTAGACAATAATAATTTGCAGAATACTTCACATTTTGGACGGCTGCTGCAGGATAATATAGGGTCCAGATTTGTTCAGAGAGGATATACGGTAAACGAGATAAAATTGAGAAAGGATCTGTTAATTGAGGAGCGATCAGGGGAAACAATTCTATCAAGGAACCTTAAACTGTTGAGTCAGAGCCAGAGAGCGCAGGCAATTCTTGTTGGTACGATCAGTCAGTCGCAACGAACAATGTATATTTCCGCCAGGCTCATTAACCCAAATGACAGCACAATAATTTCTTCTAAAAATTATCGCCTCTATATGGATAAAAATGTTCTCGCCATGTTTAACCTGCAGGTGAGCGGCGGTAACGGTGAGACGATCGGACCACCCTCAGAACCTGTTATGAATTCAGTTCTTTATTAGTATCTAATTATTTGGTTTATCAGTAAAACACCTGCCTAAAACAGCAACGTGCATATTGGCTGCCCCCATTTGATGCCGGCCAGCAAAGCAAATCTCTTCTGCCTTTTTCAATAAGCTCTTACACCATTAAAGACCTAAAGCTGGACAAACGAAGCGGTTTCTTGGTACATTGACCGCCAATAAAATAACCTTTTATTGAAAAATATGCCTACTACTATCATTTCTTATTACCGACACATGTGTGTTCTTCTACTATACATGTTCGTCCTCTTCGTGTCGGCTAGTCCCCTCAGGGCCGGAGATTTCGGCTCACCTCCAATCAGCCACACCTCAATAGCTGCCTATCACCGATCGCTGCCGCGCATAAATAACATTCTCGGTTTTAAAAAACTACACCTTGGGTCTGCTGTTTTCATACGGATTTTCAAACAGGAAAATGAGCTTGAATTATGGATTCAAGACAAGCATAAATACAAACGCTACAAAACCTATATTATCTGTTTCAAGTCCGGAACACTTGGCCCGAAGTTAAAAAAAGGTGATCGTCAAAGCCCTGAAGGCTTTTATCAAGTGAGTCCAGAACAGATGAATCCATGGAGCGATTTTCACCTCTCCTTCAATCTCGGCTATCCCAATGAGTATGATCAGTCATATAACAGATCAGGAAGTGCCTTAATGGTTCATGGACGATGTTCCTCTGATGGGTGTTTTGCAATGACTGATTACTATATGGATGAAATTTACACCCTGGTTCATGCAGCCCTCGAGCACAATCAGGGGCAATTTCAGGTACATATATTTCCGTTTCGACTCAATGAAAAGAATATGAAAAATCATCTAGATTCGTCATGGTATCCTTTCTGGACAAACCTCAAAAAAGGATATGATTTTTTCGAGTATTATAAAATACCACCATTAATCACGGTGGAAAACGGTCACTATGTTGTCTCCCATCCGCTCAACAACAAGCAACTGGCTCAGGAACTGGAATCTTCCATTCATGATGGCAATTCAACGCTCTAAGGATGGGCTGAACGGCAACTCGTTTCTATTTTCTTGCCAGTCCTTCACGATTCAGGATAGTAATTATTCTCCCCTCAACTCGAATAAGACCTTCATCGCTCATTTTGGCGAAAATTCGAGACAGCGTTTCAGGAATTGTTCCAAGCAGGCTTGCAAGCTGCCCTTTAGAAACTGAAAGCTGAACAGTATCAGTATTGTTCTGTTCTTCTGAAATATAAATCAGGTAATTTGCCAGCCGGGCTGGAACTTCTTTCAAAGACAGGTTTTCGATCTGGCTGGCAAATTGTCGCAGCCTCATAGATAAAAGAGCGAGCATATTGAGTGATACAGAAGGATGTTCTTTTATGAGATTTACGAAATCTTTCCTCTGAAAATAAAGAAGACTGCTTTTTACCAGTGCCTCGGCACTCGCTGGAAACGGCTGGCTATGAAAGACCGGGACCTCACCAATCGGTTCTCCGGCTCCAAATATGTGTAAAATATGCTCTTTGCCGAGCGGGTTCATTTTAAAAACCTTAACCTGACCGCCACTGACGATATAAAAGCCTTTTGCCTCATCCCCTTCAAAGAATATAGTCTCACCTCTGGCAAAGTTTTTTTCTGTGGTCATTCTGAAAATGATATCAATCTGTTCCTGTGGGAGTCCTTTAAAGAGATTGGAGGACTCAATGATCTCTCTCTTTTTTTGTTCTCGCATGGTATTCTTTCTTCATAAAGGTGAAGTGTAGCTTGATGTCTCAACACTGTTTTTTAGTTATAGCTAAATTACCATACATTAGAATGACTTCACAGCGAATTGAAGGTAAATTCCCTAATTCTGATGCATAGCAATAGAAAAATTCTACATATCGACATGGATGCATTTTATGCCTCCGTGGAACAATTAGATAATCCCAAACTAAAGAACCGGCCGGTTATTGTCGGTGGTCGTCCTGACTCTCGTGGTGTTGTTGCCGCATGCTCTTACGAGGCAAGAACTTTTGGTATTCATTCGGCCATGCCATGCTCACGAGCCTACAGGCTCTGTCCGCTGGCTCACTTCATTCGACCCAGAATGGACAGGTACCGCGAGATATCTTCCCAGATTCTACACATATTCAAGCAGTATAGTGACCTTGTGGAACCTCTGTCTCTTGATGAAGCATTTCTTGATATAACCAGCAATAAAAAGGAACAGAAATCCGCAACGATCCTCGCCCATCAAATCTGCAATCAAATCTACAGAGAGACCGGTTTAACGGCATCGGCAGGTGTTTCCTGTAATAAATTTGTAGCCAAAATCGCCTCAGATCTTAACAAACCCCAGGGCATCACTGTTATTAAGCCAAATGAGGTTCCACAATTTCTTTCTTCCCTGCCCATCGGTAAATTTTATGGAGTTGGCAAGGTTACCGAAAAAAAAATGATTTCTTTTGGTATTAGAACCGGGGCAGATCTTTGCGCTCAAACACGCGAGCAATTGATTGAGCATTTTGGAAAACAGGGGCTTTTTTATTATGACATTGTCAGGGGAAAGGATCCACGACCGGTAAAACCTGAAAGAATCAGGAAATCAATCGGGGCTGAAACTACCCTGAAAATAGATACAGATAATATCGATGATATCCTGGCGCTGTTAGGCAGTATAGCTGCAAGGATCTCTGAGTCTCTTGCAGCAAAGGATACAGGATTTAGAACCTTGACGCTTAAAGTTCGGTATTCTGATTTCACCACTGTTACCAGATCCGTTACGGTCAAAGAAACCATTGTTCACGATGATGACATAGTCGGTCTCATCCCGCGACTCCTTGACGCTACCGAAGCAGGGTATCGAGAGGTTAGACTCCTCGGTCTTTCGGCATCCCATTTAATTCCTTTGAATGTTCGTTCGCCACGTCAACTACTGCTGCCCTTTCCACCTTTAAAAACTGATAAGGGCTAACAGAATTGGGGATGTTCAACAAAATTTTGTAATTTTTACTCAGCTGTTTATAGTTGCTAATATCTTGATTCTCACTAATCTTTTCAGGTACAAATAATCTCTCATGAAAAAAATCCTTTTTGCAATTACATATATTTTCAAAACTATAGGAAAGATTTTCTCCTTTATTCGTTCAGCCATAGTCAACATTGTTCTGCTGGCTGTAATTGGTCTTATCCTCTTCTCAATTTTCCAGACAAAAGACGTTGTTGTAGAAGATAACTCTCTTCTAACACTCTCAATTGCAGGAACGATTGTTGAACAGAAAAGTGTGTCTGATCCAATAGGTGAAACAATTAATGAACTGACCGGTCTAACGGCACCGGTCAGCGAAACCTTGCTCCAGGATATCCTTGACGCCATCGCCCAAGCTGAAGATGATCCTCAAATTAACGGTATACTCCTTGACCTCTCATCCATGGGCAGAGCAGGAATGGACCAGTTGGCAAGTATAGGAGAGCAGCTGACTCTATTTCGTCAAAGCGGGAAACCGGTAATAGCTGCTGAGGACTACTATAGCCAGAATCAATATTACCTAGCCTCTCACGCCGACAAAATATTTCTCAACCCAATGGGCGGCGTTTACTTGAGTGGATTTGGCCTCTATCGTCTCTATTTCAAGGACGCCATTGAAAAGCTGAAAATTAATTATCATATATTCAAGGTGGGCTCGTTTAAATCAGCACTTGAACCGTTAACCAGAACTTCCATGTCTTCAGAAGATCGATTCCAGTCAAGAACCTGGCTGAACGTACTCTGGCAAAATTATATGGACGATGTTACCAGTCAAAGAGGACTCCAGAATGGAGACATATTAAATTATATTAACAAGGTGCCAGGAAACTTAAAAATTGTTGGCGGGGATCTGGCAAAACTTGCATACGACAGTAAGCTTATCGATGAAATCAAACCTCGACACGAGATAAAGAAATATCTCGCTTCGCTTTCAGCCTATGACGATGAGCATGGGTTCAGACAGATCTCTTTCAATCAATACCTCAAAAAAGTTCAACGATCTTATCAATATGAAGGGACAGACAAAGATTCAGTTGCGCTTATTGTAGCTCAGGGGACAATTATACCCGGACAGAGCGAACCTGGGGCAATCGGAGCAGATTCCCTGACGGCGCTTCTCCGCAAGGCTGCTTCAGATCGATCCATACGGGCTATAGTCCTGCGAATAGACAGCGGAGGAGGTTCTGCTTTCGCCTCAGAACTCATTAGACAGGAACTATTGGAACTGAAAAAAACCGGTAAGCCTGTTGTCGTTTCCATGGGAAATGTCGCAGCCTCAGGGGCGTACTGGATTTCAGCAGATGCAGATAAGATCTTTGCCTCCTCCAACAGCCTGACCGGTTCCATCGGAATTTTCATGGCCGTGCCTACCTTTGAAAACACACTCAATAGTGTAGGTGTATATCGTGACGGTGTTGGCACAACCAATCTTTCCGGTTCACTCGACCTGACTGGACCATTGTCTGCTGAAGTGAAAGAAGCTATTCAGTTGACCCTGGAACACGGTTACAGGACATTCCTGTCAGTTGTTTCAGAAGGCAGGGGCATGCCTGCTGACAAGGTTAAAGCCGTTGCTCAGGGCCGGGTCTATGCCGGCAAAGATGCCTTGGAGGCAGGGCTCGTAGACCAGCTCGGAACATTATCGGATTCTATCAGATCAGCTGCCGAACTTGCAGGGCTCGATGATTATCGGACAACTACCTTGACCAGCCCAGGCTCTTTACGGAATCGTCTTCTTAATATGATCGGTGCCCAATCAGTTATCTCATACCTGGAAAGATCACCCTTGGTATCGGCTCTCAGCAATCTCCTGCCAGCCGCAAACGAACTGCAAAGTCTCTTGCTATTCAGAGACCCAAACGGTATGTATGCTCACTGTATGATTAGCTATTATTAAATTCAAACTCATTTTACCGGAGTCCGGCATGTTTAAACGTATCCTGTTCATTCATATCTTTCTTTCTCTTTCCCTGCTCTTCGTCCCAGCACTCTATTCAGCCCAATCGTTTGTGGTATCCGGAAATCCGAATGCACCGCCTGTCGTCTGGGAACAGTATCAGGAACTTGTAGGCCTCGGCCCGGATCTGGTCAAATCCATTTCTGAAGAACTTAACATTCCCATAAATTTAAGAAGATTCGGGAATTGGCAAAACGTTCAAAAGAAGGCCAGAAACGGCGAAATAGATATGATTGTTTCCGTTTATAAGAATAATGAAAGAGAAGAATATTTAGAGTTTTCTGATCCATACCTCTCTCAACCAACGGTTATCCTCGTTGAAAAAGGAAAAGAATTCGCCTTTTCTTCATGGGACTCCCTGATCGGTAAAAAAGGTGTTTCAAATGTTGGCGAGAGTTATGGACAAAAATTCGATGAATTCAGCAAAGAGAAACTGGATATCAGCTATTACCAGTTTGAGCGTGCCCTCCAGGTTCTTAACCTTGGCGAAGCTGATTATCTTATCATTGACCTTTATACTGCTCTTATCTATTCAAGGCTCCTGCAGGGAGAGGATTCTGTGACAATTCTTGATCCGCCAGTTACCGTCCAGAGTTTCCATCTTGGTATACGGAAAGACTCCGAACTTGTCAAATACCTTCCCCAGATTAATAAAATAATTGAAGAAAAATTGAAAAGCAATGAAATCGCAGACACCTTGCTCCGTCATTTTGACAAATGGCAAAGACTCACAAATCAACGATCCAAATATTTTGATACACAAAAACAGTCCCGTACATCCCAGCAGGCTGACTACCTGAAAGAACAGGATGAGATTGCCAGACAGCGTATTATAAAGACTATGGTTGACCGCGAGGGATTGCCAACAGGTGTTGAATAGTTACATCATCATTCTGCACACCTTAACCATGCAAACAGAGAAGCAGTAACAGATACTTTCCCCCTGGAGCCTGTTACTCTCTATTTATATCTTTCTCAATGGATGTATCACCTGATACCATACTCCTGATATGGGATAAACTTGTCTGGCCACTTATCAGACTGCTTTTTTTTATATCCATAGGTTTATTTGCTGCAAATCTCATTGAATCTCTAAACTGGACAAGAAAAGTTTCTGCTCTTTCCCGCCCCCTGATAAAAACAGGTAATTTACCAGATCGAGTGGGAGCTGCATTTTCTATGGCCCTCTTCTCAGGTGTGGCAGCAAACACCATGCTCGCTGAATCGTATAATGATGGATTACTCAATAAAAAAGAACTCATTCTCGCCAATCTGTTTAATTCTCTTCCAACCTATTTCTTACATTTGCCAACTATTATCGTCATAACATTACCGCTCATTAAAAGTGCCGCATTCATTTATGTCGGTATCACCTTCGGCGCAGCTCTGCTTCGAACATTTACTATTGTGCTGATCGGTCGTGTTATTCTCGAGAAACCTGAGGTACCGGTATCGCTTCCGACCCCTGAGAAAAAGACGAGTGAAAATTCGGAATTACTATCAAAAACCTGGAAGCGCTTCAAACGAAGAATGAAAAAGATCGTTATCTTTACCATTCCAATTTATGTGATCATATTCATTATGAACAGACTCGATTTTTTCAATTATCTTGAAGAAATCATGGCTGGGTATTTACATTTTGTGCCATGGCTTTCTCCTCAGGCAATGGGGATTATCACCCTTCATCTAGCTGCCGAATTAACGGCAGGTCTTGCAGCTGCTGGAGCCCTTCTTCAGGAAGGCGTTCTATCTCATAGAGATATAATTCTTGCGCTATTAATCGGTAACGTCATTTCTTCCCCGGTACGAGCAATCAGACACCAGTTCCCCTATTATGCAGGGATATTCAAACCGCAGCTGGCAACTGAGTTGATTTTTTACAATCAGTGTTTCAGGATCCTGAGCCTGGTATTTGTTGGATCAATCTATTTCATCATAAGTTCAGGCTAACTCTTCTTTGATGTCTTGTCCTATGTTTATTGACAAAATGAGATTATAACGGTAGTACATAAAGCTATAATCAGGTACCTGTAAGCTAGCTGTTACAGGTTTAATAGGGAACTCTGTGAGAATCGGAGACGGGCCCGCCGCTGTAACCGGGACGAATGTTGCAAAACGTCACTGGCATTAATGCTGGGAAGGCGCAACGAGTAGGATTAACCGGGAGTCAGAAGACCTGCCTGATACACCGTTGTTTTCAAGGAAAGAAAACAACAGCGATGCGAGGAAAAAACCAGGGAATCCCCGAGTCAAGAGTATCTTGATTCGGGTTTTTTTTTGGGAGTACCTGACGCTTACCAACCTTGCGGGTAATGTTGATAATATCAGCCAAAGACGCGGTCGTTATATTTTGATAAAGAGCACTACATATCATTATTATTGGGTCCCTGTACTCAGCGCAACCTTATTGTTTCTAATCATCTTTGTGGCCGGCCTTGGATATATCGCTATTACGCCTTCAGATATTTTGGAAATCCTTTTTTCATTAACAGGCCAAAACCTTCCTGATACGATTGATCCGAGTTTCCCCTTTGTGATACTTGAAGTCCGCCTGCCCCGCATCCTCACGGCCGTACTCGTCGGGGGTGGTCTGGCAGTGGCTGGCTGTGTCTTCCAATCTCTACTACAAAATCCACTGGCAGACCCCTATACACTTGGTATTTCATCAGGTGCCGCCTTTGGTGCATCAATTGCACTTTTCTTAAACATGATCGGCATTTTACTGCCAACCCCATTCCTGATCCCACTTTGTGCGTTCGTCGGTGGGCTTGCCACTCTCTACGCCGTCTTTGCACTGTCAGCGCCATCATCGAGGCTCTCATCAAACAGTCTTATTCTATCAGGCATTATCATCTCGGCAATTTTATCTGCTGGAATCAGTTTTATTAAATTTATGGCAGATGAGCAGGTAAACGCCATCATCTTCTGGATCATGGGCAGCTTTATCGGTAAATCATGGTCAGATGTTCTGCTGCTTAACCTTCTGGTGATACCCTCTGCTCTCTTTATTTATGCGCACTTTCGAGAACTTGACATCATGACGTTCGGTGAACGCACATCGGATTCCCTCGGTATCGACAGCAGGGCTGTCAGAAAAAGACTTCTTATCACCTCTTCTCTTGCCACGGCTGGTTGCGTGTCTGTTTCTGGGATTATCGGATTTGTTGGTCTTATTGTCCCCCATCTCGTCCGTATGATCGTCGGACCAGGTAATAAATTACTCATTCCGTGCAGTTTTCTTCTTGGCAGTATTCTGATGCTTGGTGCCGACACGGTAACTCGCGTCGTCTTGCCGACCGAACTGCCCATAGGGGTATTAACAGCGCTCATTGGTGGTCCTGTTTTCTGCTATATCTTCATGAAGACACAACAGAAGAGGTACCAGGTATGAATGTTCCTTCTTCTGTTTACAAGGTAGAAAATCTCTCTTTTTCCTATGGTTCAATTAATTGTATTTCCAACGTATCACTTCAGCTCAATACCGGTTGTTTTTATGGTTTGATCGGCCCGAACGGAAGCGGTAAATCAACACTGCTTGATTTATTATCAGGCCATCTTTTTGCCGATGAAGGAAGTATTCATGTTCATGGCAAAGATATTCGCACCTACCCTCGCAGAGAGCTTGCCCGCAGACTGACCTCTGTCCCCCAGTCTTTTACTCTCAATTTTGACTACAGTGTTGAAGAAATTGTGCTGATGGGCAGATATCCTTATATTCCCCGCTTTGCTAATCCTCAGGAACATGACTTTCTTGCAGTAGAGGAGGCATTGCACAACCTTGATATTTATCACCTGAGGTCTCGAAAAGTAACCCAACTTTCAGGTGGAGAGAAACAGAGGGTGATGATCGCACGGGCCCTCGCTCAGGACACCAATATCATTCTTCTTGACGAGGTTACTTCTAATCTCGATGTCAACCATGCCGTCTCCATCATGAAAGTGATGCTCGATATGGTTACCAGACATCAAAAAACCGTACTGGCAGCTTTACACGACCTCAATATCGCCTCAAGCTTCTGTGATGAACTGATTGTTATAAGAGATGGTGCAATAGTTACTAACGGCAGCGCTTCAGAGGTTATGTCAGAACGTCTGGTTGAAGATCTCTACCAGATCAGATCAACTATATCGACAGATCATGAAACTAATAAAAAGCATATTAAATACGAATATTTATGAAAAATGAATGGTTTAAATATTTGCCCTTAGCAACCATTTTTATCTGTTTTTTCCTCGGTGGGACAGATAAGGGGCCCCGTTCAGCTTTTTCATACGAACTGATTGATCAGGATGGGATTATTCATTCTTTTGATAAACCGTTCCAGCGAATAATCTCTCTTTATCCGGCACATACAGAAAATCTTGCCGAATTGGGTGCACAGGATTCCCTGATCGGAATTTTTTCAGGAGATAAATATCCCGATTCAATACTGGATAAACCGCGTTTTTCCTACCATGACTCCATCGAAAAATTTATCTCCGCACAACCTGACTGCATTCTCATCAGGCCAATGATCAGACGCTCTGCCCAGAACTTGATCGACAAGCTCCAGAAATATGGCATTACCGTTATCTCGCTGCAGCCGACAACCGTTGATGAACTCTACGACTATTGGTACCATCTCGGCTTAATATCTGGAAAAACAATGAGTTCTTCTGCAATGACAGAGTCATTCAGAAACAGACTTGAAACAATCACCAGACAGGTTGCTGCGGTTCCTCTCAATAATCGTCCTGTTGTCTACTTTGAAGCCATCCATTCTCGAATGAAAACGTTTTCGCCGAACTCCATAGCTGTATTCTGTCTTGAAGCAGCAGGCGGTATTAACATCGCCGTTGATGCTGTTGCTAGAAGAAACAGCAATATTGCCGGATACAGCAAAGAACGAATTCTGTTCCATGCAAATGACATAGATTTTTTCCTGGCCCAGTCCGGGCGAATGAACAGCATCACTGTCAGTGAGATAATCAATGAACCAGGATTTGGCGCAATCAAGGCAATAAAGAATAATCGTGTCTACCTTATTGATGAGCACCTGGTGTCCCGGCCGACAACACGACTTCTCCATGGCATCACACAATTAAACAGACTTTTATACAGCAATTTGGATTCTTAATATTTAAGAGAGAACACACATGAGCGCAACACTCTATATCGTTGGTACCGGCCCCGGAGATCCAGAACTCCTCACATTAAAAGCGGTCAATACCGCAAAAAAATGTCCAGTCATTATTTCTCCCCGGGGTTCGGCACATGGAGGCTCAACCGCTCTTGCCATACTCAAACCTGTTATAAGTCTCCAAGATAAAGAGGTTTATGAACTTCATTTTCCGATGAAAAAGATAAAATCCGGACAGGATCCCGACCCGGAAGTTCTTGTTGCCTGGCGTTATGCTGCCGAAACAGTGCTGAGTTCTCTTGATAGAGGAAAGGATGTCTGTTTCCCGACTCTTGGAGACCCGGCCATCTATTCGACCGGCTACTATCTATATGAAACCATATGCGGTATCAGACCTGATGTTAACGTTGTTTTTGTTCCCGGGGTTCCGGCTATGAGCAGTTGCTCGGCTTCAATGGCACGGCCAATCTGCCTTGGAGATGAGATGGTTGCTCTAATTCCTGCCACCTTCTCGAACACTCGCCTGAAGGAGGTGTTCGATCTTTTTGACACCATCGTACTGATGAAGGTCCACAAGGTAATTGACAGATTAACGCCGCTTCTGGATGAATGCGGCCTGCTTGAAAAAGCTGTGCTGGTCGAACATGCCGGCACCAGCAAGGAACGTGTTATCAATGATTTTAGTACGCTGAGCGCTCACCCACACTATTTTTCTACCATCATAGTAAGAAAAGCTCCTGTTACGGCCAGAGTTCTAGTCAACTGAACAGTTTTCTGCGTCGCTGCCAGCGGTTTGGTGCTGCCGGGCAGCGGAGCTCGTGGCGGAATAGGGCCGCATGAATTGTCGGCTAAAGATTACTCCCGGGATCTGCACGTATTATACCGCTAGCGAGGCGTTCTTCGGTCATGTACTTTTCAATGAGTGACGACAAGTCCGCTACCGTAATTGAGTTGAAATCATCGATGAGTGTCTGAGACCATTCTAGTTGGTCAGGGTGACGCGTTGACAGGGCCAGTACGCTTGACAACCAGTAATCATTGGTTTTTATCCGATCCTTAATCGATGTTATTACGGGTTGTTTTGAACGTTCCAGCTCATCATTAGTAACTGGCTCGTCATGAAGCGACTGTATCACCTGATGTATCTGCTCAACGACTGAATCAAGAGAGTTGCCAGCTGTCATGACCTCAATTACAATTCTTCCATAACCCGCATAAATTCTGCTGTTACTGCTAAAGGCAGCAGGCGAGTAACTGTCACCCGATTCTTCGCGAATCAATTTTCGTAAACGCTCATCAATCACAGCAGCCAGAATATGAAGTCGTCTCGTCCTTTTTATATGCCAATAATCGTCTGTTAACCACGCCATCTTGACGAGTGCTTTATCTTCATTTAACTGCATGGAAATTTCAAACGATTGACGGACAGGAAATTGGGGCAGAACGTTTGAGCTCTTTTCTGAATAGTCTTTTACTGGTAGTGAGCCGAAATATTTCGAGACCAGGGAGACAATCTCAGAATCCACCAGATCGCCAACAATGGTGATTTCCAGTGCTGAGTTCTTAAATTGTGGCAGCAGCCACTGTGTAACATCATCCAACCCGAGCGTTTCAAACTCCTCTTTAGGCGGCAGGCCGTGCGTTATTGTATTTCCGGCAAAAAATGGCTCCAGATAGAGCATCGCCCCGCCATTGATATCTCCATTCATCCCTTTATACATGAGATCAAATCGTTTCATTGCTGACTGGTAGACGTCGGGTCGCATTCCCGGGTCCAGTATTATTGACTGAAGTACCTGAAAAAGGATATCGATATCCGAGTTTAATGCCTGGCCTATCAGACTAAAAGATTCATCACCTACCCGAAACCTGTATCGCACTGAGCTTCCGGCCAGGATCATGCTGAGCTCTGAATCTTTAAGCGTACCAGTTCCCGAGCCGTTAACAACTGCTTCTGCAAGAAGCGACAAACCACCAGTCGGCACACTTTTTTGACCATCGCCAAAATGAATAGCCATGGAAATGCTATTTTTTTTAAATGAAGTGTTTTTAAGGTTCAGTACCACCCCGTTCTTATACATATATCTCGTGGTTTCTGGTATTGGCAGCGCCTCACTTTTAACAGGCTCAACAGTGGACATTTCAGGTAAATAAGGAAACGCTGCTACCTCCTGATTCAATTTGGCAGTAAACTCCTGCGCCTGCAAATCCTGATAGTACTGTTTGATAACCTCCTCTGGGTCGTTGCCGACAATTTTGGCGTCACCAAGAACCTCAATCAACCTCATTTCATCTCGCCATTCTTCTCGAAAGGCACTATGAAGGTCTGCCGCTGTAGCTTTCATTATTGATGGTGAATATAATTTTTCTTCCTGAACCGGTGACTGAATAACCCGGTTGCGGTTAATGGTGTTAATAATGTTCCTGGCCAGGTTGAGAGAATTTCTTGTTTCTCTTGTCTGGACAGCACGCTGAAGATGACTGACGAGTTCGTTTTTAACCATCTCAGTTTCTTCATCAGTAAAACCATATTGAATTGCCTGTTTTAGAATTCTGTTTAGAGATTCAAGTGCTTTCTGCCAATTTTCCCCACCGGTTTTGGCGATGATAGCGGAATGCTGATACCGATCAAGGGTCGAGTTAAAAGAGAACCGGGCAGATGACATGCTCGTCTGGGCTTCCTCAAGTTCCTGCTCCAGTCTGAAATTAATGATTCTTGCAGCCATGTAGCGGTATAAATTTTTCACCTGGTATTCAAAGGAGTCATTCTCAGGACTTTTATTGCGCAACGTCTGAATTGAAACAGAGGTGTATCCCAGATCGGGCTCCGGATGAAAAAAAGACTGAACACCAGAATGGTTTACCCGTCCATAGTCGGGGCATGTGAATCCCTCCCCGCTTCCCTGCATGTTATCAAAGCGTTCATGAATCAATGTTTCTGCAACCTCTGCATTAAAGTCGCCGACCATCACCAGCACCATATTGTCCGGGCGGTACCATTTATCATAAAACGTTTTAATCTGCTCCCTGTCAGCACCTTCCAGAACATCTTTTCTGCCAATAGCAAAACGCTCAGGTAGCAGTGTCCCTTCAAAAGAGAACAATGTACTGGCTTTGTATGATCGGAAAGATGCTGTCTCCCTTTCATTCATTTCAGCGAGAATAACGCCGCGTTCCCGGTCGATCTCCGTTTGCTGGAGAAGAGCACCTCTGGCATAATCGCCCATGACCAGAAGGCCATCTCTCAGCATGTCCTGATCAGATGCCGGAAGGATGATTTTGTAGACCGTATCTTCATAGGTTGTGTAGGCGTTGGTATCGCCTCCGTAACTCATGCCAATATCCTGAAAATAGTCGATCAGTTCACCAGGTTTAAAATGAGTAGAACCATTGAACAACATATGTTCCAGAAAATGTGCAAGACCACTCTCCTCGAACTCTTCATTGAGTGATCCAGCATTAACATTGAGAAGTATGGCTGTTCGATCCTTCGGGTATTGATTTTTCAGCAATATATAGCGAAACCCGTTTTTCAAACGGCCGAAGGAAATATCAGGATCAGGTTGTAAATCACTGACTTCATGGGGCCAGTCATTAGAATTACAGTTCTTGTCATGTAAAGAGCTTTGTGTAGAACTGTAACTGAGATTGAAACTGAGAAAGATACACAGGGATATCGATAATATACTAATAAAGAATCTGATTTTCATGGTGCAGAACTCGACTATAATGATTATAAAATGGTACGGTTGACACCCCACAACATATATCTGTTTTCAACCAATACAAGTAATCGTTTTAATGGAAAATTGTTCTGTAACTTTTAGTGCCTTATTCCTGAAAACCTATCATTAAAAACAAGAAATCATGAGAGAGGTTTGAAATCAGAAACTTAGAGTATCCACCAAGGCACTTATCCAGTGACTTTAAAAAGTTTTCCGGCTTGTCGGGTTATAGTATTCATTTGCTTTGGAATTATAATTTTATTTGATCACCATTAATCTTCAGCTTCTCGATTTTTCAACGGGAGACAGATTAAATTTTCCGCCTCCAAAATCGGGGACAGATTGATTTTCATAAAAAACGTGAAAAAAATCAGTCCCCTCGACACCATTTAATCAATCCCCTCACTTTCTTGATGAAATTAAGTTACTTGCGCTAAGCTCAGTTTTGATGGCAATCAGACAATTTTCTCCTGTCAAATTCCCTAAAATAATAGTCTATTACGTCTATGAACGACGATTACCATCGAATAGCAAAGATTTATGATCTGTTTCTCTCAACAGCTCTTAAACATCTGCGTCAGGACATACGAACCTATATTTTCCATCAGCAGTATCAACGTGTCGTCGATATCTGCTGCGGCACTGGACATCAATTGCGTGAACTTTCAAGAACTGGTATACAGCTTTGCGGAATAGACAGTTCACTTGCAATGCTTGAACAGGCGAGGAAGGTCTGTTCCGATGAGGTAGATCTCCATCTTCTCGATGCCGAGCAGGATTCTTTTGCTGCAAATTCATTCGACTGTGCAATTCTTTCCCTTGCTCTGCACGAAAAACATCCCTCTTCGGCCCGGACAATATATAGTAATTGCTATAAACTGCTCAGAGAACAGGGAGCATTGATTATTGCAGACTTCACCCCGCCCGCTTCAGGAATCCTCGGATCTTTTTTAGGAAGATGTTTAATACCACTCATTGAAAAATGTGGTGGTGCTGACCATTACATGAACTATTCACAATGGGTGGACAACGGAGGTCTGGAAAATTTTCTTAGCCGGCTTAATGTAAGTGCTGAAATCATATCGCAACCGCTTCACGGTAACCTTCTCTGCTGTGCAGTTATAAAAAATGATTACAGCAAAATTACCCAGCAAAATTTTGCCTTACTTGACCTCAACCTGAGACAGAATAAACAAAGCCAACCCAACTAATTACCATGATTAATAGCGACCATGTGGCACTTATCCCCGGTGCAAGCCGTCCAGTAGGAAGAGCTATTGCCCATGCTTTTGGCCAAGCTGGCATTCATCTGGTGCTGCCTTTAATTGACGACTGGCCTGAATCAAACACTGAGATGATTGATCAGTTCACGGACTGCGGATACACTTTTATCAGCCCCGGGTGTGACCTTACTAAAACAGATGAGGTCAAGAAGCTCATATCTTCAATTCAAGCAGAATTTGGTCGGCTTGATTTTCTGGTAAATAACATCGAAAGAGGCGGAATGCCTGTGGTTCACGGATCATATGATCAGCCGGTGAATAAAGATCAATGGCAGCTCGAGTTTGACACGACTATCAGAGCAAAGTGGGAACTGTTTCAAAGAGCACACCCATTGATTCTTGCAAGCGGCGGCGGCTCAGTTACCAACATTTCCTCTATTGCCGGCGTTATTGGCAGGTCCGGTCCGGCATCATATCTATTTAACGACGGATACAGCTGTGCAAATCGCAGTATAAAATCTCTGACCGAAACCTGGGCCAGAGAAACCGGTCCATCAATCCGCGTAAACGAGGTGATGCTGGGCCTCGTCCAGGGAAGACATGGAGAAAATACCAGGGGCTGGGAACTGCTCTCATCTGCACAACAGCAAGCGTTGAAAAATCACACGCTTCTCAAAAGAACAGCTCATCCGGATGAAATTGCTGATATTGTCTATTACCTTGCTGTTAAAGCAACATATGTTACCGGTTGCCAGCTGGTTGTAGATGGTGGCTATCGTCTGGGAGGTGAACAAACAACAGAACTTCCTCCAGGGGTTTTGTCCTAGCATTTTCAGCCCTCGATACCTGTCGATCGATCGTCATACAGTGCTTCAACAGCATTGCCAGCCAACTGGCCGACCGTATATGAGCGCATCGTTCCATCTGAGTATATTCTCACCCCACTTGAGTCACCAATGAGGGATTTCAACGGGGAAACAAATTCAGTCCGTGCCAGCAGTCCGCAGAGCAGGCTTGCAAGTCCCCTTACCTGGCTATCTTCCGAAGTCAGGTAGAAGCCCAGGTTCTCATGCACCTCTTTATTTATCAGCTGTTCTTTATAGTTCTCCGCCAGTCGGCATAATCCCCATAAAACGCCATGTTGCAAAAGCGGCAGTTCAATAAAATTTCCATCCTGGAACAGTTCTGAACCATCGTCCCTCGAGTAAGAGACAAGCATGTGCATATATTCCTCGGCAAGTATTCTATTATGATACATCGATTCACTCATCGCTTCAGGCACACCCCAGCCAATACCACCAGACTCATCGTTGAGCATCCACAGGAATCGACGCATGACAATTCGTGCATTTTCCATTTCATCAACAGCAATTTTATGTACCACCTCGCCAATAGCACTGACGCAGTGCCAGCGAATTTTTTCATCAGTATGACAAAGACATGATATAAGAGGATTGATCAGCGATCGCTGATTAAATGTGGCAAGTTGTTTTTTGATCTGGACAAGTTCTTCTTCCCTGAGCAGGGTAGTAACCTTTCGTTTGAGCTGCTGACGTCTCATCTCAGTGCCTTACTCCTGAAAACCTATCATAAAAAACAAGAAATCATGAGAGAAGTTTGAAATCAGAAACGGGGAGTCTCCACCAAGGCACTTATCCAGTGACTCTAAAAAGTTTTCCGACTTGTCGGGTTAGGTTTTTCCTACAGGTGATAGGCGTATCCTCAACATGGGTGGCATCAGCCTCGAAGAAGTTTTAGGAGCCACTAAAACTTTTATGCGCTATTGAAATATCTGTTGACAGTCACTATTGTTTGAGGTACCTAAAAGGTGCTTTTAACAGAGGATTATATGGTAAATAAATTATTGGGATGTGGTCGAAAAAAATGGGGAAGAAGGCAGAAGAAAAACTGCTCTTCTGGGAGCGAATGTCATGTTACTCCGCTGAGCAAAAAGTTTAAATGCGGTACTGCCAGGGTATGTTCCATCAACGGAGATCGTAAGCATTGCGCCCGACTGGCTTCTCTTGGACTTTATCCGGGAAATGAAATTGAGCTGGTTTGCCCCTCTCAAGGGGATGGCTGTGTCATCAAGGTACATGGAGGAACCGTTTCCATTGACAGGGAAACTATGGAAAACATACTGATTTCTGAATAGTTTTAAAATAACACCGGGCTAACCGGCTTTTTTTGGGCTCCCTGTTTTAGGAACAACTAACAAAAAAACGCTTATGTGGCAAAACATTATCATCTGGTCAATTATCGCTTTCTGTGCTTTTTATCTTGGCAATCGATATTATAGACAATGGCGGTCGGCGCTCTCTAAAGAAGGTGATGGCGGGTGCATTGAGACCAGCTGCTGCGGCTGCTCTTCTTCATCTTCATGCTCTTCAGCCCTTCAATCCAGTAAATCCCACAGTAAACAATGATAGAACAGAATTGCAGGCCACTATCTTAAAAAAAACCTGTGCTGATTTAATACAGAGCATATTTATCCCTTTCATATCCAGTTTATCGCCCACCTCGATAACACAACATAATTATGACAGCACCAATCGTTGCAGCTCTTGCAGGTAATCCTAACGCGGGAAAAACTACTCTGTTTAATCGCCTCACCGGTGCCCGCCAGCATGTAGGGAATTATCCTGGAATAACTGTTGACCGAAAAGAGGGGTATATTTCTTTTGACAGTCAGGATATTACCCTTGTTGACCTGCCCGGCACATACTCCTTGACGGCCTATTCTGCCGAAGAACTGGTTGCCCGAGATTTTCTCGTTAATGAAAGGCCACAGATTGTTATCAATATTGTCGATGCCTCAAATCTCGAGCGTAATCTCTATCTGACCACCCAGTTTCTTGAACTGGGCGTACCAATCGTAATTGCCCTGAACATGATCGATGTTGCCAAGGACCGTGGAATTACGGTTAATGCCGAAAGGTTATCTGAACTCCTGGGAGTACCAGTCATACCGATCATAGCCAGATCCGGCAAAGGAACTGATGAATTGCTGAAATCAGCGCTGGAGGTTGCTGAAGAAACATATAGCTGGAACCCGATAACTATATCCTATGGAGATGACCTCGATAATACAATTATGCACATTGTTGAGGATATAGAAGAGAATAACTTCCTCACCTCAACCTACCCGTCCAGATTCACAGCCATCAAGTACCTTGAAAATGACGAACAGATAATCTTAAAGGGGCGTGATGAATCACCAGATGTGGCAAAAGATCTGGAGGAAGATGTAAACGGAGTAGCCCAACACCTCCTGAAGACGGTTGATGTATATCCCGAATCAATCATCGCTGACCAGCGATATGGCTTTCTTAAATCAATCCTCAGAGAGGGTGTTGTCAGCCATAATTTTGAGACGAATCGTCTGTATACCTCAGACAGAATCGACAAAGTTGTAACAAATAGGCTGATGGGCCCAGTAATCATGCTCCTTGTGCTCTTTGGTATCTATCACTTTACCTTTTCCTTGAGCGTATTACCGGTCACGTTTCTCGAGTATCTTTTTGGACAACTATCCACTGCTGTTGACCGTTTCATGGTTGAAGGACCGCTTAAGTCAATGATAATTTCAGGTATTATCAATGGAGTTGGGGGTGTACTCGGATTCGTGCCGCTCATCATGTTTATGTTCTTCGGTATTGCAGTGCTTGAAGACTCTGGTTACCTGGCTCGAGTGGCCTATATGATGGACCGCGTATTCAGATCCTTTGGCTTACACGGCTCATCTGTCATGCCTTTTATTGTTTCCGGAGGTATTGCCGGCGGTTGTGCTGTACCCGGTGTGATGGCAACAAGGACATTGAGATCTCCTAAAGAGAGGATGGCCACCCTGCTCACGGTACCATTCATGAACTGCGGTGCAAAGATACCGGTACTTGCCCTTCTCATTGGAGCCTTTTTTTCTGAGAATAGAGCGCTGTTCATGTTTTTATTTACCATGCTTGCCTGGGTGGTGGCCCTGTTTGCAGCCAAATTTCTCAGAATGACCATTCTTCGTGGGGAACCCACACCATTTGTTATGGAATTGCCGCCGTATCGTTTTCCAACCCTTCAGGGTTTGCTGATCCATACGTGGGAGAGAACCTGGCAATATATCAAAAAGGCAGGCACGGTTATACTCGGGATTTCCATTTTACTATGGGCTCTCATGACTTTTCCATCGCTACCTGGTCAACAGAGCCGTATATTCGATAATGAACGTGACCAGGTTACGTCTCTTTATTCTGAAGAAGTAAATACTGAGCTACGTGCCCAACAGGAACCCCTCACTGATCAGGCATCAAAACTGCTCGCAGCGCTGCAGAAAATTGACGGGAAAGAAGCAGAAGAGGCATTAAAACACTCAATCGCTGGAAAAATCGGCACCGGCATGGAAACGTTATCTCAATTTGCCGGATTTGACTGGAGAACCAATATCGCCCTGGTGGGTGGATTTGCCGCCAAAGAGGTTATCGTATCAACTCTGGGCACCGCCTATTCGATGGGAGATATAAACGTTGAAGCGTCGGACTCACTCAGCGACAAACTCCTCCGTTCACCAAACTGGAACAAGGTAATCGCCGTCGCAGCCCTGGTCTTCATAATGTTTTATGCCCCGTGTTTTGTTACCGTTGTCTGCATTGCCAGGGAATCATCCTGGAAATGGGCCTTTTTTTCAATAACATTTAATACCGTTTTTGCCTATGTTCTTGCGGTCTGTGTTTATCAGGTTGGTATGTTTCTTGGCCTTGGTTAGTGAAGAAAAATTACAGATCTCTGCAGGATAGAAGATGCCTTGGAGCCGCAGTCGCAACTAACGGATCTTGGCTGCAGAAAACAGTTTAAAACCATTCAGGGCCTTTCTTATATTACCAGTGCAAACACCTGCTGCTGCTCTTTCCACATTTGAATCGTATAACCATTACTGGTGACGGAGTATGTCCTGCTGTCATCAAGCGTTGCCGGAACCTTTGCTGCATCTATTATATAAAGAGAGATCAGACCATCGCCTTCACGGTAAACCAGATGTACAGTCCTGCAGTTCTTAATCACGCATATTCTTCCGCCAACAAACCGATAGTCTTTTTGCGAATCAAACCTGGCAGGAACTGCTGCCCCGAATGATGTCTGAAGAGACAGCCAGCTGTTCAGATCTTCTATGGTCTCCAGGTCCTGATTGTAATTATGATGGATATGGTCAAGAACCAGAGATTTACCAAAATCATTTCTCGCTGAATAATCGGTCGGTACAAAGAGAAATAATAGAACAAGCGCACTGACCCCTGCAGCCATCGAGACAATTCGTATAAATGTCCTCGGGATTTGCCGATGTGAACCTTTGCTGGACCCCAGGTTTAAGGAAACAATTTTTTCAAGATTTTCCGGAAGGGGCTGCTTTTCCATGGTATCTCTAATTGCCTGATCGAGCATATTGTCTTTCACAAAAAGGTGCTGACAGCTCTGACAATTTTGCTTGTGCTTCACTGCCTGATCGGATTCAGATTGATCGGACAAATCCCTGTTTTCAAGCCAGGAGCGAAATTGTTCACAATTCATCGAAGCACCCCCTGAAAGAGCAGTGTTGAAAGGAGGACAATTTTTGATTTCTTCTGCTTCGCTGCAAACTTTTTCAACAACTCCTTTTTCATTTGTTTTTTCGCACGTGCCAGCCGCGACATGACCGTTCCAATCGGAATTTC
>RCNC010000432.1_pt1 | contig 41979 bp, 42 predicted proteins | sample 2041301 | NCBI WGS metagenome assembly RCNC01 (sample SAMN09708231, study PRJNA481090) | Marine sediment metagenome, whole genome shotgun sequencing project. | biome: marine sediment; feature: ocean; material: sediment; isolation source: Sewage treatment plant 13A marine sediment (STP13A) ...
GATGAGTAGCCTGTTCGGTTTGATATTAGGCGCATATTACACAAAAGCGTACTCTTTTCCTAGGATCATATGACTTGTCCGTCGTTCGGATATCCAGTAGGTGAACCGCATATACGATTCAGAACGTTTCTAATATAAGACTCGATATATCGGTAGGGACGATATAGGATAGTATCTGTCGACCTGTCGGATTTACACGCAATACCGGAAGGAATCAAACATGAAGAACGTCGAGATGACCGTCGAAGGGAACATCCTCACGATCAAAGTGGACTTGACCGAAGAATTCGGCTTCTCCTCATCTGGCAAAACCATCATCATCGCTTCCACAGAGGGAAACGTGAGCGTTCCTGGAGATGAGGACAAAAAGGTGGGGTTGAATGTCTACCGGAAGAAACATATCGAAGCTGTGGAAAAGTAAATCTCAATCCATCAAATTCCGCCCGATACGCCAACCGAGATATACGCCCAGTATGCTCCCAGCCGAGCTGACCAGGTAAGCAGTCCAGATTCCTATTTGACCCCCGATCCACCATCCAATCCAGCCGCCGAGAATCATACCGACAAAGATGAATAGTTTGGTCATGGGTTCTCTCTCAATTCTCCTCCCCTTTTAGCTCCTGGGAGGAGGGTCATTGGGGGGGCCATTGCGTGCTTCTGGGTGGGGTTGGACGTTGGAATGGACCCCTGGACTGAATTCTGTGCTTGTCTTATCAGGTCGGGGGAGAGATTCCAAGGAGAGCTCTTGAGACGCCCGGGAGAATATTGTGAAATCTCGTTTTCTATTTCAGAACATTCAATAGGCGGATCCTGTGTGAGAGTCTGTGTGAGAAAATCATTCCAAAATGTGCTAGAATGTGGAAAATATGACAAAATACGTCAAAATAAAGAATAGTGGTTTCAAGAGCTTACGTAATATTGAGGAGTTAGAAAGCTCAGAGGTTCTGCCTACGAATCCGAAGGTCAGAGGTTCGAATCCTCTTGGGCGCGCCAGGGAAATCAAGGGGTTACGGAGATTCCGTAGCCCTTTCTTTCGCGGTGATCCTTCCCCTCTATTCCCCCCTCCGTCGCGTTCCGACCCAGCCGGCTGCACACAAGGGCAGGATAACGAGAACCAGGGTCATGAACAGACCTATTCCTTTAGGCGTTCCATCCGAGGTAGCAGAGCCCGTATGGGTCGCACCAACGCAGACGCCAACGACCTCATTCAATACCACATTGTCGAAATACGCGTACCCATCGTCTCTTCCGTCGTTGCATTCATGGGACCCCTCGAGGGTGACCCGGTCAATCAGAACGTTTCCCGGAAGGGCAATGCTCACCTTGAGCTCATCGTTCAGGTATACGAGGGCCTGCCCCGTGTTGTAGTCAAAGGCAACCGCTACCGTCCCCGGCGACAGGGTCTCTCCTGCGGCGGTCCATTCCTCCACTCCATACATGGATACATCCGTTTCGGAGTTGGCCGGGACCATGCTGTCCCTCATGGTCGTAAACTTGAAGACCTCTTGAACTCCGTGGGACAGGATGATGCTCAGGCGCGAGCAGTCGCCCGTGAGTTCATATTCCGAAGAGAAATAGGTCGGGTTTTCCACGACACCCCTTGCCTGCTCGAGCCTGCCGATGGACATGCAGCTATAGGCATGAATGACCGCCCGACCCGACGCTACCGAGGCATCCGAAGAGGGATCAGCAGCACAGCCATCCGGGTACGATGCATCGGTGAAGGCCCAGTCTTGGAGTCCGTTCACAAAGCCGCCGTTCCGGATGATCGTGTGTTCGTCGGCCACAGCCGGCAGGAAAGCCAGTAATACGGCGCATGCCGTCACGAGGAATCCCGTGAGTGTGCTGTTTCCTGGTCGTCCTTTCATCCTCTGACTCCTTTCTTTTGACAGTTCAAAAGGTAGTCTTGCCTTGTCCTGTTCTTACGTAGTCTATGAAAGACGACCATCACCGCCACGGGCAGAAACAAGATGGCCGAGGATTTGATTGCACCCGAACCCTCCCCACCCTCGGCCCCGTGGGCCGAGGCCTCCGCACTTCCGGCACATGGCCCGGGGTCGGGCACAAAACAGCTCGGATCATCTCCGTCCGTCGATCCGTCACAGTCGTTGTCCCTGCCATCCGCACAATTCGCTGCGGCAGGGCTCTCCGGGTTGCCGGGATTCTCCTCCGGGTCGGCGTCGTTGCAATCACACAGGACGCCGTACGCATCGCCATCCCCGTCCGTCTGGTTCGGGTTGTAATCGGAAGGGCAATTGTCGCAGGCATCCCCCCATCCGTCCCCATCCCCATCCTCCTGGCCCGGATTTGCGACGTAGAAGCAGTTGTCCCCCTGGCTCGCAATCGAGTCGTTGTCCGGATCGTCCGGAGCGGGAACATTTGAGACCCAGAGGGAACAGCCTCCTCCGGACGCAGCGGTTCCCGCTACGATGACGCCGTCGAGATAGAGGATCGGGCCGATTCCCCGGATGTTTGGCTCGCCGAAGCCCGGCTCTGCGAGGACATACCATTGTTGGCCGCCATAACTCAGGAGCCGTCCCCCGGGCGGGATCGTGTCCTCTGTGCCCACATAGAGAGAATTCAACATCGTTGTGGCGGAGTGATAGTAGAACTTGCGGGTCGCGCCGGCCAGAATCCCCCGCGGAAACGTCTCTTCGGTCCACTCGGAACCGTTATAGTTCCAGAGTTCTGCCTGCAGTACCAGACTCAGGGTGCCCGCAAACAGGCGTCCGTTGTAGGCGGTCATGACGAGGGTGTTCTCAAGGGCCTTTCCGGTGCCGAACCCGTCCGCAAGGTTCACCTTTTCCCACAGGAGAAGATCCGGATTCCCTGGATCCGGGGTGTTGCCGTCGGTCCTCCACACCTGGGTCCCTGTGCCCGGAAAGGTCCCGTGTCCGTTTTCCGTAGCCACGTACAGGTGGCCCCCAAAGACGGCCAGGGTCGTTGCGTCCGTGTTCTGATCGTTTCCGAATCCGTTCTGATTTACCTGGGCCCAGTTCTCTCCATCCGCCGAGCGCCACACCGGGCACCCGGTGGCAGGCGCATAGACGCCCGCATAGAGTCTCCCCTCGAAGACCTCCAGGGACGTGACGGCAAAGCCCCTGAAGGATGCCGGGTCCACCCGCTCCCAGTCTTGCTGGCCCTGGGGCATGAGGACTCCCTGTTTCGTTCGCCAGAGGTTGGCCCCGTCCCACAGGTTCCAGGTCCCAACATAGAGTTGGCTGTCGAAGACGACCATGCCGGCGGTTGTCCAGTTGTGCGACGGAGCACCGATTCCGAACCCCCAGTCCGCTACCTCCACCGTATTCCACGAATTGCCGGCGTGCTCGACGCGGTAAACCATGCAGCCCATTTCCTCGTTCCACATCCCAAGATAGCCTTTGCCGTTGAAAATCGCAGCGCTGACCGTGGCTTCGTTCGCCGAATGACCGAGCCCCTGATCCATGACCTTCTCGAAACCGGCCATCCCCCCTGACGGCAAGAGAGCCCACAGAAAAAGTAATGCACTGAGGATCTTCGCGGACACCTTGCTTCTCATGGTTTTCACCCCCAAAAAGAGTGCCCCGTCACTTCCTCCCAACAGCCCATCTTCTCCAGCAGGTACATCCACGAAACGCTCCCGGTCACGTACGAAAATAGGAACCTGCTTTCTACTGGAGTAGTATAAGCGGAAGAACGGTTGTGTGTAAACAAAAAATCTGCCCCACATGTTCTGGAGCCTATGAGGTGGCCGGCGGAGCCTCCTGGAGAATCTGCCGAGGCAACGTCCTCGAAACGCATACGGAGGTTTTGCCCACAGTCGCCATCCTTGGTATGCTTCACCCTGGTTGGAGCAAATTCTACTCGAAATAGAATAACCCTTTCGTAGCGCAAGAACGTCATCATGAACAGATATGAAGACAAAACCCTTCGTGTACTTGTCCTTGAACCCTATTATGGAGGCTCCCATAAATCTTTTCTTGCAGGGCTGTGCCGGAACCTGCCCTTTACCTTTGACTTGATGACCTTACCGGCGCGCAAATGGAAGTGGCGGATGAGGCTTTCCGCCCCGTTCTATGCTCAGGAGCTACATAAGTCAGGCAGACGTTATGACCGGATCTTATGTTCAACATTTGTTGATGTTGCCGCATTTCGAGGCCTTGCCCCACCGTGGGTCCGCGAAGTTCCGTTGCTGACATATTTTCATGAAAACCAGTTTGCCTATCCGACTCAATTTGAGGATGAGCGTGATCTCAATTATGCTCTCACGAACGTGACCACAGCCCTTTCTTCTGACAGAATAGCCTTTAATTCCTTATACAACCTTGAATCATTTATGGAGGGCATAGAAGAAACCCTGAAGCATTCCTATGATCTCAAACTGGAAAACACCGTTGAAGAAATACTCAACAAATCCAGAGTACTCCCTCCGGGAATTGATTTCTCAATTATTGATTCAGCTGAAAAGAAGAACCGCTCCGGCCCGCCCGTAATATTATGGAACCACCGCTGGGAACACGATAAAGACCCCGATTCATTTTTCGAAGCACTTTTTGACCTGGACCGGGAAGGCATTGACTTCAGCCTTGTCGTACTAGGGGAGTCCTTCAAGTCCCATCCGGAAATATTTGATGATGCAAAGAAAAGGCTGTCCGAGAAGGTCCTTCATTTCGGATATGTCAGGTCCCGAAAGGACTATGCCCGCTGGTTGAAGCACGGCAGTCTCGTTGTATCAACGGCAAAACATGAATTCTTCGGCATCGCCATACTTGAAGCTGTAAGGGCGGGATGCCGTCCTCTCCTTCCAAGACGGCTTTCCTATCCGGAACTATTTCCTGAAGATTTCCTTTATAATGAAGACGATCTGTTGGACCGTCTTAAAGAAGCCGTCAGAAAACAAAGACTTTCTCATCATGCATCCATAAAACTGACGAAACCCGTATCGTGGAAAGAGCTAGCCCCGGCCTATAAATCGTGGATAGAAGAAGACAGGAGAAGAGATCACCATGGACAGAGCCAGGATAGACACCGGAGATGAGGTTGATTCGTATTGCAGGCAGTGCAAGCTTGAGCGGGTTCACAATGTTGTCGCGCTCGTAGACGGAGAAGTGGCCAAGGTCATCTGCAAAATGTGCGGAAGCCGGCACAAATACAAGCCCATTGATCCAGAACCAAATGGATCAGCCCCAAAGGCCGTGGGCCGCGGCGGTGCAACAAAGAAAAAGAAACCATCCGGCACGCGGCGGTCCGCCTCAGCCAAGAGCCTGGAGAGCCAGTGGGAAGCAGCTATGGCTGAAAGGGATCCGGCCAACAGCAGGACATATTCAATGGACGGCTCATTTAAAAAAGACGAGGTCATTGAACACAAGAATTTTGGTCAGGGTCTTGTCATCCAGGTTGAAGCCGCCGGCAAAATGCAGGTCTTGTTCAAGGATGGCCCCAAGCGCCTCATCTGTGCCCCGGTCCAGTAAGGAACAAGACATGTCTATTGAGAGCGCAAGAGGATTTGTTGAAAGGATGAAGACAGACGGAGAATTTCGTAATCGCGTTGCCGAAGCAGAATCTCCGGAAGTCAGAGCACGGATACTGAAATATGAAGGTTTTGATTTCACAGATGAAGAACTCGATTCCTTGCGAAAAACAGTGAAGAGCTCTGTTGAGTCCTGAACGGCTATTCTTTCCCTTCACCGGAGAGGACTCGCCGGAGAGGAATCGTATGAAAGGCAGGAGAATAATCGTGGTCGGTGGCGGCGCGGCCGGCCTGATCGCCGCCGGGCAAGCCGCAGAGGCCGGGGCGGAATCCCTGCTGCTCGAGAAGATGACACGATGCGGCTGCAAGCTCTCCATTACTGGAAAAGGGCGCTGCAATATAACCAACATTGCGGAGAAGACTGACTTCCTGGAGCATTTCGGCAGAGAGGGCAGGTTTCTTCGACATGCCTTTTCTCGCTTCTTCACCCGGGAGCTCGTGGATTTCCTCGAAGGGCTCAGGCTCAAGACGGTAACGGAAAGGGGGGGACGCGTCTTTCCTGCCAGCGGCCACGCGCCGGACGTTGTGGCTGTCTTGCTGCAGTGGCTCAAAAGGTGTGGTGTGAGCATCGAATCATCATCGGCAGTGGACAGGCTGGTCCTGAAGAACGGTCGAATTGCCGGTGTCGTTGCCCAGGGCCGGGAATTTCCTTGCGACGCTGCTATCCTTGCCACCGGCGGCACGTCGTATCCGGCAACAGGATCAACCGGTGATGGCTACCTGCTGGCAGCATCCGCGGGACACACCATTGTCCCTGTCCGGCCGGCTCTTGTCCCCCTGGAGACGGCCGGCAATCCGGCCGCCAGAATGGCAGAACTAAGGCTTCGGAACATCAAGGTGGCTATGATTGTGAGCGACAGGAAGGCGAGGGAAGCCTTCGGAGAGCTGGAGTTTGCCGACTTCGGCGTAACCGGTCCTGTTGTTCTCACCCTGAGCGGCGAAGCTGTTGATGCCATGGGGGACGGAAAGAAAGTCGTTCTCTCCATCGACCTCAAGCCTGCCCTTGATGAGAAGAAGCTTGATGCCCGACTTCTGCGCGATTTTGCATTCCGCGGCAAGGAGGAGATTTCGAGTGTCTTGCGGGGACTGCTCCCTCGACAGATGGTGCCGGTCTGCCTTGACCTGACCGAGATCCTGCCGGACCGTCTCGCGAGCCAGGTCTCGACCAAGGAAAGAACTCGCCTGCGAAGGTGGCTCAAGGATTTTCGCCTGGAAGTAACAGGACACCGACCTTTCAGTGAAGCCATCGTAACCGCTGGGGGCGTGGATACACGCGAGATCGATCACAGGACCATGGAGTCCCGCCTGACAAAAGGACTCTTCATGGCGGGGGAGTTACTCAATGTTCATGCCGATACCGGTGGGTACAACCTTCAGGCGGCCTTCTCGACCGGGTGGCTTGCAGGCCACTCAGCGGCATCCGGCCCTTAGCAGCCCGAAAAAAAAGTGGCTTGGAGGCTGTTCAAACAGTTCCAGATGCAAGGCAGGCAAAACTTGTCCCCGCGAAGGCGGGGATCCAGTTCCACAATGAGGCGAACTTCCCGTACGTTGAATGACGAGGGATGAAGCCGAACGCCGCAGATGGGACTTTTTCAACAGCCTCTTAGAGGAATAGGATGTTTCTGCCAACAACCACAAAGGAAGTGAAAGATCTTGGCTGGGGCGAGCTGGATGTCGTTCTGGTTGCCGGGGACAGTTACATAGACTCGCCCTTGGTGGGCGTTGCGGTTATCGGCAAGGTGCTCCTGCAGTCAGGCTACCGGGTAGGCGTAATTGCCCAGCCCGATGTTTCCTCCACCCGGGACATCGCGAGGTTGGGCGAGCCGAGGTTGTTCTGGGGGGTCACCGGCGGTTGTATCGACTCCATGGTTGCCAACCGCACCGCTTCCGGTCGCAAGCGCAAGCGTGACGACTACACTCCCGGCAACATCAACAATCGTCGTCCCGATCGGGCTGCCACGGTCTACTGCAACCTGATCAGGAGACACTTCAAAGGCACCGTGCCCATCGTGCTTGGCGGCCTCGAGGCCAGCCTGAGGCGCATTGCCCACTATGACTTCTGGTCTGACAAGATCAAGCGGTCGATTCTGTTTGATGCGAAGGCGGATTACCTTCTGTATGGCATGGCCGAGCGTTCCGTGGTTGAGCTGGCCGACTGCCTGGAGGGAAAGGGCGAACCGGAACAGGTGCGGGGGCTTTGCTACATTTCCCGTGACATTCCGAAAGGATATCTCGAGTTGCCCTCCTTTACCGAGTCGGCCGGAGACAAAGAGGCCTTCACCAGGATGTTTCATGTTTTCTACCGCAACAACGACCCGGCTACGGCAAAGGGACTGGCCCAAAAACAGGACACGCGCTACCTGGTGCAGAATCCACCGGCCCGCTATCTCTCAGGGCCGGAACTTGATGCGGTGTATGACCTGGAGTATCAGCTCGATCAGCACCCTTTCTACCAACGCCTGGGCGACGTCAAGGCCTTGGAGACCATCCGTTTCTCCATCACGACCCACCGTGGGTGCTATGGGGAATGCAGCTTCTGCGCCATCGCGGTCCACCAGGGGAGGACTGTCAGATGGCGCAGCCGGCGATCGATTCTCGATGAAGCGCGCCGGATGACAAGGCATCCCTTGTTCAAGGGAATCATTCAGGATGTCGGCGGCCCGACAGCGAACATGTACGGATTCGAGTGCCACAGGAAGCATGACAAGGGGGGCTGTCCCAAGAAACGATGCCTGTTTCCCAAGGTGTGCACCGATCTCAACATCGACCACGGGAAACAGGTCTCCCTCTTGAAGGCTATTCGGGCTATGGATGGCATCAAGAAAGTTGTGGTTGCCTCCGGCGTCCGCTATGACATGATTCTGGCCGACAAGCCAAACGGCACCCGGTACCTGCAAGAGCTTGTGCGGCATCACGTGTCAGGACAAATGAAGGTAGCCCCGGAGCATTCAGAGCCGTCCGTGCTGGCCAAGATGGGGAAGCCGGGCCGTGAAACCCTTCTGGCCTTCAGGGACCTCTTCTACAAACTCACGTCACAGGAAGGCAAGGAGCAGTTCCTCACCTATTACATGATAGCCGCCCATCCGGGATGTACGGAACGTGACATGGCGCTCCTTCGGTCATTCGCCCTTCGGGAACTTCGCCTGCTTCCCGAGCAGGTCCAGGTGTTCACGCCGACACCGGCCACGTATTCTTCGCTCATGTACTGGACGGAGCGGGATCCCTTTACCGGAAATCGATGCTTCGTAGAGAAGACGACCCGGGGAAGAGAGAAACAGAAGAGCGTTCTTGCGAAGCGTCCGGCACGTCCCCCCAGACGCACCCCGTAGTCATTTCATGAGAACCACCAACGCTTCCGCTTCGGTTCTTACCGGTATCGCAAACGTAAATTTCGTTCCCCCGTCATTCCAGACAAGATCCCCTTCATTCAAATCGTGGGGTATGCACTCTGAATCGCTTGGCGAAGATGCCTCGATTCTGATATCCCCCTGTAATACGATCACGATCCCCATGAAGCACAAGGCTTCTTTCATATGGTGCAGATCAGATGGGAATTTCAAACGAAAGACACGGACGGTATTGTCTTCATAGTCAACCCTCAGGGACTTCGTGCCTGTCGATACGCATCCATGCCGCCCCCCAGGGTTGAGAAATTCGATCCCCATCAACCTCATGTCGGAAGGATTGTCTTCTGATCCACGCACTTTGTGTATGACGGGATTCCCGTCGTTGTGCATAAGCAAGTAAATGGATTTGGGCAAATAGGTCCAGCCGTAAATCAGACGCGTGAGTCCCCATTTGATCTTCCTCATAAGGCCTATCGATTTTGGAAACACGTACTTCGTGTTCTTGGATCCGGGCAAGGTGGTGGAGGTATTCTTGCCGCCTTCGAGCACCAGGTACAAGGTGTCTTTGTCGTGGCGATGATAGGCCGTCTCCCGTCCGGGGCGAATGACGGCAACGTAAACGCGGATTTGCTCGTTTTTGAACAGTTCTTCGTGATTCGGCTCGTCGGCCACCTCCACCCAATCTTGGGCGCCGGGTGTTCCCTTTCCATGCTTGGACATAATCGACCTTCCTTTTCAGGCACTCGAAGCGCTACGCAATCATAGCCTGAAAGGAACCCCTTGACAATCTTCTCTCCCTGTTCCTAGAGTGCAGAACACGGTCGAAAGAAATGGGTCCTCGCCGATCCTCGAGGGAAGGGCAGCAGGCCGATCGCCCGCAAAGGAGAGACGCATGCAAGAACTTCCGCTCATCAACTATGTTTCCATGATTCACCTTTTTTCCGTGGCCGCCTGGCTCGGCGTGGTGATGACCGAGTTGGTGATCGAGGTCTATCCTTACAAGAACCGCGGGCTCTACCTTTCGACGATCCACTTTCACTACTGGATCGATCTCCTGGTCGAACTGCCCCTCGTTCTCCTGCTGCTCGGCTCAGGGATCGTCCTCATCTTTCTGAATGCGAGCCTGGACCTTCTCCACATCCTGAAGATCGCGAGCGGCCTGATACCGGTTCTCGCCTGTTTTGCCGGAATCTATATCGTGATTCGCCGCGCCAACGCCCTGAAGGCAGGAAAGAAGGAAGAGGATCTGTGGGGGGGAAGTCGAAACATCGTGATCGTGGTGCTGATCGCCTCGCCCTTCTTTGGACTGTCCTTTGGGCTGGGCCTCTGGCTGGCCCGCGGCCGACTGTTGGACATGGTCACCGGGGGATAGGGGCCGTTACCTCGCGGTTTCCATTTCTCATCCAGGCAGGAATCTGGTATAAAGGGGCTGTTGATTTGCCGCGGTGCGGCAAGATCCGGTCGGGGCTGTTTTGGACGGCAGAGATGGCAGGATAATCCTTGACTTGCACAGAGTGCCGACCATGAGACACCTTCTTTACATCCTGTATCAACCTTACAAATGGCTCGTTGTCATTCCGTTCCTGCTGCTCTCTACGCTCTTGCTGGGTACGGCGGCGATCGTTATCGCAACCACCGTCAGCCCCAAGCTCGCGAGCGCAACGTGCGGTGTCTGGTGGTCGCGGCTGAACAGCTTCATGACGCCCATGCTCGTTTCCGTGCGAGGGAGACGCCACATTGACAAAGAACAGTCTTATGTCATCATATCGAACCACCTGAGCCATTATGACATCTTCGTGCTCTACGGCTGGCTGGGGGTCGATTTCAAATGGGTGATGAAGAAGGAACTCCGTAATCTGCCGGCACTTGGGGCGGCCTGCGAAAAGATAGGGCATATCTACATCGATCGATCCAACAGGGAGACCGCGATTGCGTCACTCGTGGCAGCAAAGAAGAAGATCGTAAACGGGACGAGCGTTCTGTTCTTCCCCGAGGGCACGAGAAGCACCTTGGGCGAGATGGGCGAGTTCAAGAAGGGTGCCTTCTTCATGGCCCTGGACCTCGGCATACCGATCCTTCCCATAACGGTTCTCCATACGGACAAAATCCTCCCGTCGCGGACCATGAATCTGTTCCCGGGTCGAGCAAGCATGGTGGTTCACGAGCCCATCGACGTGTCCGGATACGGCACGGAAAGGCTTGGAGAGCTGATGTCGACTGTAAGAGAGGTCATCCAAGCAGGGCTGGAATCTGACAAGTTATAGGCTTTCCTGAACAAACAAGGCTTGTTCTCATCCGGAAATCGATTACAAGGCGGGACTTTTTCCGCGACACGAGGTACATCCAGTGCACCGCACGATGTTCGACACCCCAATACTAAATGTCCTGCTCCGCCGGCTGGCCTTGTTTCTCATGTGGCTCTTTGGATGGAGGATCGAAGGCAAGCTGCCTGACACCCCCAAGTTTGTACTGATTGCCGCGCCTCACACCTCCAACTGGGACCTGCCCGTCATGTTGTGCCTGGCCTTTGCCTTCAGAACCGGGCTGTTCTGGATGGGGAAAGACACCCTGTTTCGCCGCCCCTTCGGCGCAATCATGAGGTGGTTGGGGGGCATACCCATCGACCGGAGCAAATCGCACAACGTGGTGGAACAATCCGCCGAACATTTCCGGAAGGCAGAGAGCCTCGTCATGGTGGTTCCTCCCGAAGGAACCCGTCAGAAGGCCCGGTACTGGAAGACGGGGTTCTATCGCATCGCAGAGAGTGCCGGCGTCCCGATCGCGCTCGGGTTTCTCGATTATCGACGCAAGGTGGGTGGGTTCGGGCCCACGGTGGTCCCGACAGGTGGTATCGAGGCCGACATGGAGACGATTCAAGCCTTCTATGCCAATATCACCGGAAAGCATTCGGATCAGTTCGACCAGGCAGATGTCACACCAAGCGGTCAGTGAGAAGACGATAGCCAGGCCCGGAAGACCATGGAGTCCTCCGCGATCAATGCGTCAGCCCCCGTTTCCGCAACAAGCCTCCGGGCTTCCAAATCCGGGCCGTTTTCGGTAGGATACCCCGAAATCACGATCACTCTCTCCGGGAGCCCGTCGATATGAAGCGGCTGATCTGTGTCTTCCTCCTGATTCTCTTCTGTTTCGCCTTCGCAGCTTGCGGGGACGGCAAGGACGCTGGCGAGCTCTGTGCGTCGGACCAGGATTGCGAGAGCGAGCAGTGCGGCTTCGGCCCCTGCCCCGACTCGGGGCCTGCCTGCCCGGAAGGGGAGGAGGAGTGCTCCTGCCTCGTGTGTCTCTAAGCGAACCCGTAGCCATTGAAAGGTTCTAGATGGGCCTGCGTCGTTAGCCAGTCGCCCTCTTTCTTGATCAAATCCAACGTTAGCCGGTACAGGTCCGCATTCTCACCGACCTCCTCGAGCCAGCCGCCCGGATCCCCGTAGAGATCCTTCAACTCAGGGTAGGATCGCTCCTTCCTGACAATGAGGAAGTAGATTGTCGCAGAAGCGGCCTCTCCACTCTCTTCCAGGTCGACACCGGGTTGCGGATACAGGATCCTGAAATCGCGGTAGTGCCGGAAGGCCATGAAGAGGATGCTCCTCACCTCGGCCCGATCCCGGTTTCCGGGCATGGCAGAGAAGCCCTCTGAAGTCAGCTCCATGAGACCGCCCACATTGTGCGCCTCGGCGAGCTTCGCCCCCTTTTTGATCAAGCGGTGAATCACTTCAGCCTCGTCCTTGTGAGTGCACGAATTCTGGGTGAAGAGGCCCAACAAAATACACATGCCTGCCCACAGAACGGGTTTCTTCAACATGTCTGTTTCCTCATTCTTTCCCAGGAAGTGTTAGGATAGAGAGACAGAGCCTAACACGCGCAATGCGGGATTGACACACAATTCGCCGTTCCCATATACCTTACAACAGAGGGGCGTTCGCAAGCATGACCGATAGACATTCGCGATCAGGGGTTCCGCTTGAGCCGACCTACACGCCCGGCCACGTGGGAGACCTCGACTACGAGAAGGATCTCAACGCGCCCGGGTCTTTTCCGTTCACCCGGGGACAGCGGGCGGGCACGGGCCGGGGATGGATTCACCGGGAGTTGTCCGGGGAAGGGGATCCGCACGAATCGAACAGGCAGCTCAAGTATCTGATCGACCAGGGGCAGATGGGAATCGACGTGATCGGCGACAGCCCGACCATGGCCTGGCTGGATCCGGACCACCCCCTCGCTGTCCACTCGGTCGGAACCCAGGGGGTCTCCCTGTGCTGCCTGCAGGATTACAGGGATCTGTACGAGGGCCTCCCCCTCGAGTCGATCACGGTTTCGGCCTCGTTGCCCCCTCCCCTGGCCGTGGCGAGTCTCCATCTCGTGGCACAAGAGAACGGCTTCCCCACAGCCCAGCTCCGTGGCTCGGTCCTCCAGTGGCCCTTTTACGCCGAGGACTGCGGGTATGCCACTCACATGCCCATGCCCCTCCGGCTTCGCCTCGCCCTGGACTGCATCGAGTTCTGCACCCGTGAGATGCCGAAGTTCCACGGGTTCTTGGAGGACACCTACTTCTTCAGCGAGGCCGGGCTGAATGCTGTGGAAGAGATGGCTCTCGGCCTGGTGGAAATCCGACACCTCGTACGAAAGCTCATCGAACGAGGGCTGGACGTGGACAGCTTTGCGCCCAGGATTGCGATCCTCGTCAATTGCAGCATGGACTTCTTCGAGGAGATCGCCAAGATCCGCGCCACGAGGCGCCTGTTCGCCAGGATGATGAAGGATGAGTTCGGCGCCAGGGACCCACGCTCGTGGGCCGTGGTCATCACCTGCCACACCTCCGGCCTTTCCCTCACGGCCCAGCAGCCTTTCAACAACATCGTACGAGGAACGGTCCAGGCCATGGCCCTGGTCCTTGCGGGCGTGCACGCCATCGAGATCTCCGCCTTTGACGAGGCGTACCGAACCCCGAGCGCCGAGTCACATCTCGTAGGCCTGCGAACCCAGCAGGTGCTCCACCTCGAGACGGGCATGGCCAACGTGGCCGACCCCCTGGGCGGATCCTATTACATAGAGTCCCTAACCGACGAGATGGAGAACAGGATCCGGGACATGGTCCTCGACATCGAGTCCAGGGGAGACCCGGCCGACCTCGCAGACAAGGGCTGGTTCCGGGAGTTCTTCCAGGTCGCCATGACCCGGTATTCGAAACAGATCGCGGAGGGCCGGGTGAAGAAGGTCGGGCTGAACTGTCTCGAGATCCCGGAAGAGCAAGACACGCTCCTCAAGGAAGTGGCCGAGGAGAAGATCGAGCCCTACCGGGAAAGGATCGACCGCATCCAGGCGTACAAGGATTCCCGGGACCCGGGCGAGATCCGGGAGGTTCTTGAACACCTCCGGCTGGAGGCCGAGATGAGGGGCAAGGACCTTATGGACCCGATCCTCGAGGCCTGGAAGGCCGGCGCGACGATGGGTGAGATCGGCGGGATGTTGCGCATGGCCTACGATTTCCCATATGATCCTCATGGCTTTCTCGACCCACCTGTTTAGGCATAGAACAAACAAGGAGGAATGCCCTTGGCACCCGGCACCGTAACGCTCGAGATAAGGAACCGGATCGGCCTGTTGACCCTGAATCAGCCGGAAATCTTGAACGCCATGAACGCAGGGATGGCGGCCGAGTTCAGGGATGCGATCCATGGCCTCCAGAAAACATCCGAGGCCAAGGCCCTCGTGCTGACGGGCGCGGGCAGGGCCTTCAGCGCGGGCGGAGACCTGAACCTGATGAAGAGCATGCTAGGGCAGGACCCGGCGGTGTACAAGGGAAACATCTACGGGTTCTACAAGTCGTTCCTGAGCATCATGGAGCTCAAGATACCGACCATCGCAGCCATTAACGGCCCGGCCATGGGTGCCGGCGCCTGCGTCGCTCTGGCGTGCGACATCCGATTCGCGGCCAGCGACAGCCGGATCGGTTTCACCTTTGCCCGGATCGGCCTGCATCCCGGAATGGGCGCGGAGTTCTTTCTCCCCCGAATCGTGGGGCGGGCGAAGACCTGTGAGCTGCTCATGACCGGTGATATCATCGGCGCGGACGAAGCCCTGAAGATCGGGCTGGTCAACCACGTCGTTCCGCCCGAGGAACTGATGGACCGGGCCATGGGCCTGGCCGAGCGGCTTGCCGCCATGCCCGCCCTGACCATCCGGATGCTCAAGGAATCGATCGACGCCGCCATCGCCTCGGACCTGGAGGCAACGCTGAACCGGGAGGCGGCCTACCAGGGGATGTGCCACCTGACGGATGACATGCGGGAGGGTGTGCAGGCCATGATGGAGAAACGCCCTCCCCGCTTCAAGGACGAGTACTGAAGGTCAGGCTCCTTTCTGCCTGAAGGAGAATCCTCGCATGCGCTTCACCTTCACCGAGGCTCAAGAGGCATTCCGTGCTGAAGTCAGGGAATTCCTTCGATCCGAGATCGAGGCCGGCACCTTCTCCACACAGTGCGGGGACCTGATCCAGCCCGGCTCCAGGGAGTTTTCCCAAAAGCTGGCGGAGAGGGGCTGGATCGGCATGACCTGGCCCAGGGAGTACGGCGGCCAGGGACGCCCGTATGTGGAGAAGGCGATCCTCATGGAGGAGCTCTTCCGGGTGCAGGCCCCCATCGGTTATCACTTCCTGGCGGACCGGCAGGTGGGTCCCGCGCTCATCCACTTCGGATCGGAATGGCAGAAAGAGCACTTCCTGCCGCGTATCGTCCGGGCGGACGAAGGCGTCGCCTTCTGTCTGCTCTTCAGCGAGCCGAACGCTGGCTCCGACCTGGCCGGCGTGACCGCCACGGCGGTCCGGGACGGTGACGACTACATCGTGAACGGCCAGAAGGTGTGGACCTCTGCTGCGCACGCGGCCGACTACGGCTGGCTGTTGGCGAAGACCGACCTGGACTCGTCGGCAAACCGGTACGAGAGTGCGAGCGAGTTCATCGTGGACATGAAGACCCCCGGTATCACCGTGAGGCCGATTGTCAACATGGCGGGGCAGAGCCATTTCAACGAGGTGTTCTTCGAAAACGCAAGGATTCCTGCGAAATCCCTGGTGGGGGAGGAGAACGCCGGGTTCAAGCAGATCATGGCCCAGATGGACTACGAAAGGGCCGGCCTGGAACGGCTGATGCAGAACTACCCTCTTTTCGAACAGCTCAAGCAGCACCTCCGGGACACGGACCCGTCGGAGACGCCTGAAGCGTTCCGCGCGTGGGCCAGGGACCAGGTTGCACAGCTCGAGATCGAATACGGCATCGGCCGCCTACTCTGCTACCACACGGCCTGGACCATCGATCAGGGGAAGGCCCCCACAGCGCAGGCAGCCATGTGCAAGGCCTTCTGCACCCAGTACGAACAGCGCGTGAACGATATGGCCTCGCAGATCCTCGGCCCTGTCTGTCAGATACGCAGAGGGGTCGCTTGGTCCCCGCTCCGGGGAGACCTGGCGGAAAGCCTCTTGTGGGGGCCAAGCTACACCCTGCAGGGGGGGAGTGTGGAGGTTTTGAAGAACATCGTGGCCCTGAGAGGCCTGGGCCTGCCGAGGAAGTAGCTCGGGCGCATCCTTTGGTTCCGGACAGGGAGACAACCGGATGGATTTCGGCATGGACGAACAAACCGCGATCGTGAGGGACACGGCGCGGAAGTTTTTTCGAGAGCAGTGCCCCTCTTCACGGATAAGAGAGATCCTGGCCACGGAAGAAGGGTATTCTCCGGAGATGTGGAGACAGATGGCGGAACTCGGGTGGCTGGGGCTCGTCAACGATGAATCGTACGGGGGCTCCGGGGGCACCTTGTTCGATCTCTTCACCCTTGTGGAGGAAATGGGCAGGGCGCTCTTGCCGAGCCCCTTCTTCTGCAGCTCGGTTCTTTCCGGACCACTGATCGAGGAGGCCGGAGATCAAGACCTGAAGAAGGCTCTCCTGCCGCAGATGATCCGGGGCGAGAGGATCCTGACCGTAGCCCTACTGGGCGGCGAGGGACGTCCCGACTTCGATGACCCGACCCTCCGTGCGCATCCGGTGGACGGCGGCCGGTACGAACTGACCGGGACCCGGTTGCTCGTACCCTTTGCCCACGTGGCCGGGGGCATCCTTGTGTGCGCCAAGATCGAGGGGGCCGCGAGTGACGGTCCGACCCTCTTTCTGGTCGATCCGAACACAGACGAGCTGGAATGTGTGCCGCTCGACACGCTGACAAAGGAAAGGACCTTCGCCCTTCGATTCAACAGGGCCAGGGTCGATGGGGATCGCATCGTCGGCGGTCTCGGGCAGGGAGGCGCCCACATGGGCCACATCTGGCCCAAGGCAACCGTGCTCAAATGCGCGGAGATGCTCGGAGGCCTGGAACGTGTCGTCGAGATGACCGTCGCCCATGTCAAGGAACGCCATCAGTTCGGCCGCCCCCTGGGGGCGCTCCAGGCGGTACATCACGCCTGTTTCGAGATGGCAACCTGCCTGGAGACGACGAGGCTCGTCACGACCCAGGCTGCCTGGCTGCTGAGCCAGGGCCTCCCGGCCGCCAAGGAAATCGCCATGGCAAAGGCATGGTGTAACGACGCTTACAAGAAATGTGCAGCCATCGGCCATCAGTTGCACGGGGCGATCGGCTTCACCGAAGAGCATGACATGCACCTCTACTCGCAGCACGCCAAGGCATCGGAAATGGCTTTCGGCACTTCATGGCTCCATCGTTCGCGTGTGGCGGATGAACTCGGAATCTAAGAGCGATTCGCCGAGCGAACGGCTAATCGTAAATTGCTTCGGCACAAGGAGAGACGCTCAATGACATCATTGGAAAAGCTCAAGGGCGAGCTGATACACACCCGATCGATTCGGATCGAAACCTATTCCGTGGACAAAGAGCGTGTGATCGTGGAGGGCACCCTCGAGGACACGCGACTGCAACCGATCTTCACCATCGCGAAACAACGCCGCGACGCCGGCAAGGTACACGGCATGGTGGTCCGTCTCCTGCTCGGAGGCATGCCCACCGAGATCCTGGACGCCGAAGCGGAGATGCCGACCGTTCCGACGGAGGGCTGCAGGCAGGCAATCGGTTCGGTGAAGGGACTGATCGGGATGCCGATCGTCTACGGCTTCACCAAAGCCGTGAAAGACAGGTTCATCAGCACCGAGGGATGCAACCACCTGACCAGCCTGATGCTGACCATGGGCTCGGTAGCTGTTCAGGGGATGGCCGCCAACCGGGGCAAGACGCCTCCTCCGCCCGAGGCCCGGGAGATGATGCTCGAGTACGTGAAAGACACATGCTGCGTCTGGCGCGGGGACGGCGAGCACTACAAGAAGACACTCGAAGAAATCAGGAACCTGAAGGAATAGGGGGAGCCCGGCATGCTCGCAACGAAAGAAGTGAAATTCCGTATGGAGCCAGAGGACGAGTACACCCATCCGATCGAGGAGGAGAAGAACTTCAACGAGAGCATGTACATCAACATCTTCGACCCGTCAAGCCGGCTCGGCGGGTGGTTCCGGGTCGGGAACCGGCCGAACGAGGGGTACGCGGAGATGACCTGCTGCCTCTACCTGCCGGACGGACGGGTCGGGTTCATATTCGGCCGCCCCGAGATATCGGACAACGATGCCCTCGACGCGGGGGGGCTCAAGTTCGAGATCGTGGAACCTCTGAAGAAACTCCGGCTCACTTACGATGGAAAGATGCTCCTCCTCACGAACCCCCTCGAAATGGCAAAGCCGAGGAAGGCCTTTACCGAGAATCCCCTCGTGGACTGTAAGGTCGACCTGGATTACGAGGGGGTGGCCCCTGTGTCCGGAGGCGAACGGGTCAACGAAGACGGCACGCCTTTCAAAGAGAAGGCTGAAGAGGCCTTCGCGCGCGCCCACTACGAACAGCACGTGGCGGGCCGCGGCACGATCCGCGTGGCCGACGAGGAGTTCTCGGTTGACGGGTACGGGCTGCGGGACCATTCCTGGGGGCCGAGATACTGGCAGAACATCAAGTGGTACCGCTGGTTGCCCATGAGTTTCGGCAAGGACTTCGGCATGATGATTGCCATCATCACGAAACAGGACGACAGCCAGATCATCGGCGGCATGGTGCTGCGCGACGGCAAGTACGTGATGATCGAGGAGGCCAGGATCGAGTCGGAGTGGGACGAAAACTACTTCCAGACGAGCCTGAAGGCCTGGGCAAAGACCGCAGACCGGGAATACGAGGTCGAGGGGACGGTCTTGAACATGATTCCCCTCCGAAACCGGAGAAAGGCGCCGGACGGCACGGAGCTCGAGACCCGGATCACCGAGGGCATGACCGAATACCGATGTGACGGAAGGGTGGGCTACGGCATGTCCGAATACCTGGATCAGATCATCGACGGTAAGCCCGTCGGTATGGATGGGTGATCAAAGGCCTGGCACGACACAAGAGATAGAGGAGCGAATCCAATGAGCAACGTCAAGGTAAACACTGTCCTGGGCCCCATCTCTCCGAGTGAAATGGGCGTGACCCTTCCGCACGAGCACATCACATACGGTTATCCCGGCTGGGAGGGGGACCAGACCGTGGCGCCTCTCGACCGGGCGCAGATCGTGAAGGACTCCCTGGAAATGATGGGCGAGCTCAAGGCCTTCGGCGTGAAGACCTTTGTCGATGCCACGCCGAACGACGGTGGGCGATTCCCGGAGATTCTCAGGGAGGTATCCGAGAAGAGCGGCGTGAACATCATCTGTTCCACCGGCTATTACTACGAAGAGGAAGGCATGCCCGCCTACTGGAAGTTCCGGAGCAGCCTGGGCGACGTGAGCGGCGAGATCTACGAGCTCTTCTCCAAGGAGATCACCGAGGGAATCCGCGACACCGGGATCAAGGCCGGGGCGATCAAGGTCGGCACCGGCAAGGGCAAGATCACCGACTATGAGCGAATGATGTTCGAGGTGGCCGCCAGGGTCCAGAAGGACACGGGCGTGCCGATCATCACCCACACCCAGGAAGGCACCATGGGGCCCGAGCAGGCCGAGCTTCTCGTTTCAGCCGGGGCCGACCCCAAGAGGATCCAGATCGGCCACATGAGCGACAACACGGACATCCGCTACCAGCTCGAAACCCTGAAGCACGGGGTTTACGTGGCCTTCGACCGAATGGGGATCCAGGTGCTGGCAGGCTGTCCGATGGACGAGGAGCGTTACAGCGTCCTCATCGGCCTCATCGGTACCGGCCACGCCGACAAGATTATGATCTCCCACGACTATATCGCTCACTGGCTGGGAAGGCCTCTGAACGTCCCGGAGGCGGCCCTGCCCTTCATCGCCAACTGGCATCCGACCCACCTGTTCAAGAACGTGATTCCGGTCATGAAGCAAGGCGGCGTAACAGACGAGCAGATCCATACCATCCTGGAGGACAACCCCCGGCGGTTGTTCGGAGGCGACTGGCCGACAGATTAGTCCTTCTTGAAGGACATGGCTCTGGGGCCGGTCACATGGAGCGGGTTCACACTCGAGAGGAAACGGGTGACTCCCAGCGTCAGCTTTGGAACAAGGTTGTCTTGCTGGCCCTTGAGTTCGAAATACCGGCGGGCGAACGCCTCGGCCATGTTGTCGGCAGGGGGCCTGAAGATCTTCCGTTCCCGGAGGACGATGGCCTTGAATTTGTCGCACTTGGTAACGCATACGCCACACCCGATGCAGCGCTTGTAATCGATGACTGCCATCTTTGCGGCCGTCTTTCTTGTTGTGGCTTTCTTCTTTGCAGCGACCTTCTTCGTTGCCGTCTTCTTCTTTGCAGGAGGGGTCTTCTTACCATCCGCACCCGGTCGCTTCACCATGGTGATGGCGTTCATGGGGCACATGTCAACGCACTTTTTGCAGCCCGTGCAGTTCTCCGGGCTAATCACCGCTTCGAAGTGGCTCTTGGTAAAGGTGGCCGGGCTCTCAAATCGATTCAGGATGCCCAGTATCTCACAGCAGCAACTGCAGCAGGAACAAACCAGCATCGGGTCCAGCACATTCTCCGTCATGTGGACCAGGCCGGCCTCGGTTGCCTGAAGCTTGGCCTCGAGGAATTCCTCCTTGGATACCCGTCTGCCCATTCCGGCTTTGATCGCTCCTTCTGCAGGCAGTCCCATGGTTGAGCAGGTGTTTCTCAGCCGGCCGCACCCCTTGCCCAACAGGTCCGCGCCCAGGCGGCAGGTGCACGTGCTCACAAGGGCAAGGCTCTTCTTGGACCGTTCGACTGTCTCGGAGTAGATGTCGGAATCAAGAGCCACAATACCCAGGCCCGGCGTGGCATCAATGGCCTGCTCAACCGAGATGACGCGACCAAAGGGCATCCCCATGATCTGGTATTTCGAGAGCACCTCGCGAGGCGCCAACCACTCATAGAATTCGTCCATGAAATTCTTGGACCGGATAACATATTCCTTGAACCATGCTTCGTCCGTTTGACCCTCCCGCATCTCCTTGTCGCAGCGAAGCATTTGGGCATCGTATATGAACGGATACAAAGGCAGGGATCCATACACGGCGTACCCTTTGGGACCCACGCCGAGAATCAGGATTCTCTCGGCAAGGGACTCCAGAATCGGCCTGACCTCCCCTACCGGCCTATGAACCTTCTTGGCGATGGCTTTGGCGGTCTGCATTCCCCCCTGCAGGCTCAAGACAATCTCTACTTCCTCATCGGTATACATGTGGGCGAGCAGTGGATAGAGAGACTCCGGCACGACGATCTCCGGGTACTTTTCTGTGCCGACAACCTTTTCAGCCAAAGCTCGATAGGTAGGAGTGGGTTGCACTGCTTGCTCCTTTCAAGGGTCAAAGAGGGGCGAGAACGCATATTTCGGGAAAAAACTATAGCATATGCCTCGGGCGAAATACACGAGGCATGATTCTGCGGCCTCGAGCCGATTTGTTGAGCCCTCAAATGAACTGTGATACGCTTTTACCCGTTCGTGATCTTCTTGAACCTCTTGATCGGAGGGTGTATGAAGGCTGTTGTCCTGGAGAAGATAGGCCGGTTGGCACTGAGAGATGTTCCGGAACCTGAGCTTCGGGAGAACGGTGACGTCATTGTCCGGGTAACAACCGCGGCAATTTGCGGATCCGATATCCACATCAAACACGGACTGCTTCCCGGAGTTGCGCCGGGCACCATTATGGGGCACGAGTTCGTGGGTGTGATTGAACAGTTGGGACCCGATGTCACCCGGTTCAAACTCGGAGATCGCGTTGCCGCACCGGCGGCCGTCTGGTGTGGAATCTGTCCCGCCTGCAGACGGGGTGCGGTACAGTACTGCGCGAATGGTGGTGTCTGGGGGGGCGGCGAGCTGTTCAGCTTGAAACTCGCCGGTGTTCAGACCAGGGCAGTTCGTGTACCTTTTGCTGATGTCTGTCTCACCGCAATACCGGACAGTGTTCCTGATGAACAGGCGGTGTTCGTGGGTGATGTCTTCAGCACCGGCTATCACGCTTCCTACGAAGGACATATCGAGGCAGGGGATACGGTAGCCATTTTTGGCTGTGGACCCATAGGCCTGGCGGCACTCGTATCGGCGTGGCAGTTCGGGCCACGACAGGTTCTGGCTATAGATGTTCTTCCCAATCGATTGGCACTTGCCGAGCACTTCGGCGGCCTCGCGATCGACGCCCGTCAGGGGTCGGTGGTGGAGCAGATACGGAAAGCCACCGGTGGTGCAGGGGCGGATGTGGTGATCGAGGCGATCGGCATGCCGGAAACCTTTTCGGATGCACTGCAATCTGTCCGGAGAGGGGGAACCGTTTCTGTGGTGGGCCTCTTCGCCGGCCCGGTGGTGTTGCCCCTACAGCAGTTGGCGATTTCCGGACTCCGGCTTAGTATGGGCTTGGGAAATCTCGGTCGGATGAACCAGCTGATGGCCCTATTGGAAAGTGGGCGTGTGGATCTCTCTCCGCTTGTTACCCACAGCTTTTCTCTCCATGACGCCCTCGAGGCGTATGACCTGTTTGAAAATCAGAAGGAGAAGTGCATCAAGGTTCTTCTTAAACCCTAGGGCTCGATACTCGAGGCTTCACGGCTCGATCAAAGAGGAGGTCACACATGAAGCTCTACAATTGCCAGATGGCCCCCAACCCACGCCGCGCGCGCATCTTCATTGCCGAGAAGGGGCTGGATATCCCCAAGCAGGAAGTGAACATTATGAAAGGCGAAAACCTCGGGGAAGATTATCTCAGGGTCAATCCCTGGGGCATGCTGCCGAGCCTCGAACTCGACGACGGCACCGTAATCCCCGAGGCGCCCTGCATCTTCCGGTACCTCGAGTCCATGCATCCGGAACCGAACCTGCTAGGAGAAGACCCCAAGGAGTCGGCCTCAATCGAGGCGTGGGAGCGCTTCGCCGAGATGTCCGGAATGCAGGCCATGGGCGAGGCCTTCCGCAACCAGACCGCAGCGTTTGAAGACCGAGCAATGCCGGGTTTCTCGGGGGTACCCCTGATTCCGGAGCTCGTGGAGCGGGGCAAGAAGCGGGCGGCGTATTTCTATGACCAGATAGAGAGGCGGCTCGCCAAATCCGAATACCTCGGCAGCCATCGTTTCACTGCAGCTGATATCACGGCTCTTTGCGTAGTGGACTTCGGCAACGCGGTGGGCCTCGGGATTCCGGAAGGCAACGAGAATACAAAACGCTGGTACAAGGCCGTCAGCGCGCGCGCCAGCGCTGCCGCCTGAGGTGTTCCTTATTGGAGCCGGTCCCCGTTCTTCATTCCCGACTCGGCCACAAACTTCGAAGCCTCAACTTTTCCCAGATCCGGCGTTCTGACTTTTGAGATTTCAAGAGCGCCCCTACCTGTCGAAACCATAAGATAGGCCTGTTCAAGGCCCAATATCTCCCCTGACGGCCCTTCGCTTCTGTCCGCTTGAAACCGGATGCTGTAGAGCCTGGTCTTCTCACCCTTCCAGGTGCAATAGGCCCCAGGTTGGGGATCGCACCCTCGGATCAGATTGTAGATATGCTGCCCGGGCAGGCTCCAATCGATCTTTGCGACCTTGTCATCACATGGGGGCTCGTAGGTTGCCAGGCTTTCCTCTTGTGTGACGCGTGGTGCGTTTCCGGTCTTGATCCGTTGCACGCTTTCCAGGATTGCATCAATGCCCATGGGAAGAAGGCTCTTGAAATAGAGGCTGCCCGTGGTGTCTTCAGGGCGGATAGGAACCTTCTTCTGAAGCAGGACGGGACCCGTGTCGATTCCCCCGTCTGTCCAGAAAATACTCAGGCCCGTCTCTTCGTCTCCCATCATAATCGCCCAGTTGATGGCGCTGGCGCCGCGGTGGCGGGGCAACAGGGAAGGGTGATAGCAGATGGAGCCGTGGGTCGGGACTTCCAGGAACGGCTTCGGAAGAATCGCCGTGACAAACGCCATGATCAGCAGGTCCGGCGAGAATTCCTGAAGAGAGGATACGGCACCGGTGTCCTTGTACGAATGCGGTTGCAGGACAGGCAGTCCCTCTTCCCTGGCAAGGATTGCCAGGGGATCCGCCTTCCCTCCCGGGCGATCCGGCGGTGCATAGACCGCCACAATCTCCTCTCCCTCTTTCAGTAAGGCCTCCAAAGAGCTTGCTCCAAAGGCCGCCTGTCCCATCAAGGCAATGCGCATGGCTTGGTTGCCTCCTTTCTCATCGTATTTCTCCGGCCATCGAAGCCAACCACGAGCCCATTCGGCAACGTGCCTCCAAATCCCACGTCTTCTCGTATTCTATTGCATATTGAACATTTGTGCACCCATGAGGGACTCAAGTCACAGGGCTGTAGGACCCGGCTGAGGGTGCGGTAATGATGAGCAAGGGCAGAAGTTCCGGCACTTCCGAATATGGCCCCGGCTGCCGCCCCCGTTGCGGGGCCGACAGCGGCACCAATGGGCGATACGATAAGCCTGCTTGTCTACATGTTTCCCGTCAGCTCCTCCAACGTGGCCTGGAGTGTCTCTACTTCTGTCTTCTTTTCCTCGAGGCGCTCGAGACGTTCTTTGTATTCGAGGAGGTCTTTATCGTCTTTCGCGATCTCCTTGTTCAGCTCCTTGATCTTCTTTTCGATCTTCTCGATCTGCTGCCGTCTTGCCTTCTCGGCCTTCTTGTCCTTCGGGTCGACATACTTGACGGCCGTCCAACTTCCATCCACGAACGCGTAGGACTGCTCTTGGAAAACGTTGCCTTTCTTGAAGCAGATCAGTCCCTTGAACCGGTAGGGGAGATCCTTCACTTCGAGAAAGCTGCTTTCAAAATCATGAGGCGTCAAACCCTCCCCGCTGCACGAGGCCTGAATCGTCTCGATTTGTTCCGTCTGGAAAACCGACCACTTCGCCGCTGCATCGCCCTTTTCCTCGTCCCCGCATCCCTGCAGGCCAAGCGCCAGCACCGAAAGCAGTACAAGAATTGTCTCAAGTCGTCTCATCCCTGTCCCCTCCTCTTTGCGTTTGTTCGGATCGCGTGTTCTGTCTGCCGGCACTCTGCCCGTATTCGCAGACGCCGAATACCATTCCCCAGTATCTGATGAGCCGATGGAGCCGTTTGATTCCCCATTGTTGTAGGATTTCGGACACGGTAGCTTCAAAACACTGCCAAAACTGGGAGAAAACAAAGTACTTGACAAGAAGATGAAGAACTCCTATGTTGGCGGTCAAGCCTTTAGTAGATGAACACAATTTTGGAGTGATCCTTCACCATGCTTTCCCAGACCGCTACATACGCGCTTCAGGCCATGGCATTCCTGGCAGGCCGCAAGGATGATGGGCCCATTCTTTCCCAGACGATCTCACAGGAGATGAAGATACCCAAGAATTTCCTGTCAAAGATCATGAATCGTCTTGTCCAGGAAGGGCTTGTTCATTCCATTCGAGGGCCCGGAGGAGGCTTCGTTCTTGCGAAAGATCCGTCGGATATCAGTATGCGTGACGTGGTCTCACCCTTTATGAAGTTGAATGACTACAAGCAGTGCTTCCTTTCAATCAAGAAGTGCAACGGATCTTGTGCGCTCCATCCCCGATGGAAAGGCATTGCCGATCAAATTGAATCCATGCTTGATCAGACCACAATCGACAAGGTGCTTTAGAAAGTCCTTTTGAGGAAGAAGCGTTTTTTTTCAAATAGTGGACAAGTTGATGATGTAGTCAACAAGCGGAAAGGAAAGTTGCCATGGAGAATCCCAAGGTAAGAGCCGTATTGTTGTTCCTGCTCGGTCTGACGTTCGGTGTCCTCATTTTGGGCGGCCAGATGATCAACAAGCACAAACCGCCCATCCCGGAGGCGGTGCGAACGCCTTCCGGTGACACGGTCTTCACCGCCGGCGACGTCCACGAGGGACAGGACTACTACTTCAGTAGGGGGGGCCAGCACATCGGGACGATCTGGGGACACGGCTCCTACCTGGCCCCGGACTGGTCTGCGGATTTCCTTCACAGGATGGGGTTGTTCATTGCCGGCCGGCATTACGGTTTGGGTCCCGAGCAGGCCGGACGGTTCACCCAGAAGGAATTCGAAGACTTGGACCACGCCACGCGGGCCCGTTTGAGTGCGCTCGTCCAGGATGAGATCCGGACCAACCGGTACGATGCGGGCAGCGGTGAACTGGGTTTTACCCCTTACCAGGCCGAGGCCTTTCAGGCGCTGACCGCGTATTACACCGAGTTGTTTCAGAATGGAAACGAAAGGATGGGCCTGCAACCCGGCATCGTGAAGACCGCGGATCAGGGACGGCAGGTGACGAGCTTTTTCGCCTGGTTGGCCTGGGCGGCCCGACAAGCCCTACACGTATACGAGCAACTGGCCTTACGATCCTCTCGTGGGGAACTCCCCGCTTCCGGGAGCTGTCATCTGGTCCATCGTGAGCGTGATCATTCTCATCCTGGGGATTGCGGTGGCCCTGTTCCTGTATCTCCGCTACATCCGGGAAGAAGACTACGAGTCCAAGGTCGTCAAGGATTTCCCGGAGCCGGCACCCACAGCGAGTCAGAAGATGACCCTGCTGTATTTCCTGGTGGCCATCGTCCTGCTCGTGGCCCAGATCGGCCTGGGGGCCGTCACGGCGCATTTCACGGTTGAAGGGACCTACTTTTTCGGGATCCCTCTGGCAAAGATCCTTCCCTATGCCGCAGCCCGCACGTGGCACCTGCAGCTGGCGGTCTTCTTCATCGCCACCTGTTTCCTTGCCGCCGGCCTGTTCATCGGCCCTTTTGTGGGACGGGAACCTAAGAAGCAGGCGCCTCTCGTAGGTGTTCTTTTCGGTGCCATCGTGGTCGTTGTGCTGGGATCGCTGAGCGGTACATGGCTGTCTGTGGCAGGGTTTTTTGGCGGAGACGGGTTCTACCTGGGGCACCAGGGATACGAATTCATTGAGCTGGGCCGCGTTTGGCAGCTTCTCCTCATCGCCGGGATGCTCATCTGGCTGGTGCTGGTCTTGCGGGCCATCCTGCCTGCCATCCGGAAAGAAGAGGACAGTGGGGGTCTCACACACATGCTGCTGTACAGCTCGGTGAGCATTCCGCTTTTCTACATGGCCGGATTGATGTACGGAAAGGGGAGCCACGTGTCCAACGCGGAGTACTGGCGGTGGTGGGTGGTTCACCTCTGGGTGGAAGGCTTCTTCGAGGTTTTTGCAACCGTTGTAATGGCTTTCCTGCTTGCACGAATCGGTGCGGTGAGCAGTAAGTTTGCGCTCAAGACAACCTACTTCATCGTCTTTCTGTATCTGGGAAGCGGCGTGATCGGAACGTTTCACCACCTTTACTGGACAGGGGCGCCAACGCCGATCATCGCCCTGGGTGCGGTCTTTTCCGCACTGGAGGTGGTCCCGCTCACCCTCCTCGGGTTTGAGGTCGCACACAACCTCCGGGTGATCCAGGCGGGCGGACAGAACTATGCCTACAAGTGGCCGATCTACTTTTTCATCTCCGTGGCCTTCTGGAACCTCGTGGGCGCCGGGGTGTTCGGCTTCCTGCTCAATCCACCCATTGTCCTTTACTTTTCCCAGGGGATAAATACCACACCGCTCCACGCACACACGGCCATGTTCGGTGTCTATGGCCTGCTTGCGATATCACTGCTGCTCTTCTCCGTGCGCCACATCGTGACCCGACACTCCTGGTCGGACAAGCTGCTCAAGTGGAGTTTCTGGGGGCTCAATGGCGGCCTGGCGTCCATGGCCATATTCAGCCTGATCCCCTCCGGGTTCTACCAGCTCTACCACGCAGTCAAGTCCGGCCTCTGGTACGCCCGCAGCCCGGAGATCACCTCGGGCCCCGTCATCCGTCTCTTCAGCTGGATGCGGCTGGTTCCTGACGTGATCTTTGCATCGGGTGCGATGCTGCTCCTTGCATTCCTCGTGCGCGCGATCTGGCTTTCCTTCATCCGGAAGGGACAGACCGCTCGAGCCGAATAGCAGCGTGAGCCACAAGCGAAGGGTCGTTCACAATGATGGAAAAAGAAAATGAATCGCTTTTTCAGATAGATATCTCTGATGATGATATCTACGAAGCGATGAAAGAAATCCCCGGGTATCTTGACGTGACCCCCGGGGATCTAAAGGAGCTCTATGCACACGCCTATCGTCATGCTCTCGAAAGGATAGCGTATTCCGTGAGGGCAAGTGACCTTATGACCCGAAAGGTTCACGCCGTGAATAAGGAGACCCCGCTCAAGGATGTGGCGGAATTGATGGCAAAAAACGAGATCTCAGGTGTACCTGTCGTGGATGCAAACAGGCAGGTGGTGGGAATCATCTCTGAGAAGGATTTCTGCTCACACATGGGGGATCTTCGTGCAAAGAGCTTGATGCAGGTCATTGCGGACTGCGTGAAAGACCGGGGTTGTCTTGCCATGACCTTACGGGAACAGAAGGCCGAGGACATCATGACGACCCCTGTAATAACCCTGAGAGAGGATGCCATCCTCATGGAGATCACGGCTGTATTGCAGGAAAAGAACATCAATCGAATTCCGGTCGTTGACCCAAGGGGTTGCCTCGTAGGTATCGTCTCGCGAGCCGATATCATCCGCGCTTCCTTTGAGAAGACCCGTTGAAAGGGCCAACTCCTTAGACAAGAAAGCGGAACGATATGGGCTTCACCGTTCAAGAGTACTTGAAGAAAATGCGCGGCACCACGAAGAGTCCGCCACGGGTAAGCCTTTTCGAGATCCTATGGTCTTGGGTGGGCGCGTTCCTGGGTATTGCCGCTGTTGGGTACCTGAACTACAACCTCCTGGAAGAATCAGACACTGTCATGATTATTGGTTCTTTCGGCGCATCCGCTGTTCTCCTCTATGGAGCCATCAAGAGCCCTCTGGCTCAACCGAGGAATCTCGTGGGAGGCCATGTTTTGTCAGGCCTCGTGGGCGTTGCATCCTACCAGTTGTTGCCTTCTCAGCTATGGGTGGCCGCAGCCATCGCCGTCGCCACAGCGATTGCATTGATGCATGCGACGAAAACCCTCCATCCACCGGGAGGAGCAACCGCCCTGATCGCCGTGATAGGGAGCGAGAAGATACACCATCTTGGGTTTCTCTATCCGATTGTCCCTGCAGGTTTAGGGGCGGTCATCATGTTGGTCGTTGCGCTTCTGGTGAACAATATCCCCAAAACCCGCAGGTATCCTGAATTCTGGATCTGATTGCTGCCCGGGATCCTCTGGTCACGGATGCCGAGGAAAGCATGCTTTCTACTCACGAACGACACGACGCAAACCTCACACTCACAGAGAAGGGGAGCAAGGATGAAACCAAGAAAGATCAAAGACCGAATTTACTGGATGGGTTCTGTGGATTGGGACGCACGTCTCTTCGACTCCCTGATCCCCCTGCCGGACGGCACCAGCTACAACGCGTATCTTGTCGAAGGCAGCGAGAAGACGGCTCTGCTGGATTCAGCCGACCCTCCCATGGCGCATGAACTTCTGTCACAGTTGGAGGGGGTAGAAAAAATTGATTACATCGTCTCACACCATGCGGAACAGGACCACTCCGGGACCATTCCACAGGTTCTCGAGAAATACCCGGATGCCAAGCTGATATGTACGCCGAAAGCAAAAGGGATGCTTGCCGATCTTCTGCCGATACCCGAGGAATCCTTCATAACGGTCAACGACGAGGAAACCCTTTCTCTCGGGGACAAGACCTTGAAATTCGTCTACACTCCCTGGGTTCATTGGCCTGAAACCATGGTGACCTATCTGGAAGAAGACAGGATTCTCTTCAGCTGTGACTTCTTTGGTTCCCACATCGCAACAACCGATCTCCTCGTCTCTGATGAAGGACGCGTTTACGAGGCGGCCAAGCGCTACTACGCCGAAATCATGATGCCCTTCCGAAATGTGATCAGCAAGAACCTGGAGAAGCTCACTTCTTATGACATAGAAATGATAGCTCCGGGTCATGGACAAATATATCCCCACCCCTCGTTCATTACGGATGCGTACCGCGATTGGATCTTCGGCCAGCCCAGGAACACCGTGGTTCTGCCCTATGTATCCATGCACTCGAGCACAAGACGGATGGTCGACCATTTCGTTTCATCCCTTGTGGAGCAGGGCGTCAGGGTCGAACAGTTCAACCTGGCGGTTACGGACATAGGCAAGCTCGCCATGGCCCTGGTTGACGCAGCTACCATCGTTGTCGGCACGCCCACCATCCTGGGGGGGCCTCATCCTTACGCTGCCTATGGTGCACTGCTGGCAAACGCTCTGCGGCCCAAGACAGAATTTCTTTCCATCATCGGCTCCTATGGGTGGGGAGGCAAGACCGTAGAAACACTCGCCGGAATGATCCCCAATCTCAAGGTGGAAGTCCTGGATCCCGTCCTCTGTAAAGGGGCCCCTTCAGAGGCGGATCTCGAGGCATTGAGCGCGCTGGCGGCTACGATTGCCGGGAAACACAAAGAGCACGGCTTCATCTAAGACGGCACGGGACGTTCAGGGCATTGACACCTGACCTGTATTCAGACTAAATTAAGTCTTATGGGAATCAGAGGAGGTGCCCAATGAAACTGTCCAGACAAATCAAGCCCATCAGCTACCTGAAGGCCCACACCGCCGAGATTGTACGGAAGCTCGGCGAACAAGGAGAAGCACTCGTCATTACCCAGAACGGTGAAGCCAAGGCCGTCATGCAGGGCATAGAAAGCTATGAGCAGACCCAGGAAACCATGGCCCTTCTGAAGATCCTGGCGCTAGGCAACCGACAGATCGAGGAGGGCATGGTTCAGCCCGCTCCCGACGCGATCAAACGCCTTCGTGAGCGCCGGGGGACTCGTTGAAGCCCTCTGCGATCTTCCTGACCGCCGACGCGGCTCGTGACCTGGAGGAACTATACGATTACATCGCTCAGCATGATGCGCCCGGAAAAGCGGATCGCGTTCTCAACAAGATCGAGAAAACATTCAACAGCCTGACCGAATCTCCGGAGCGCGGCACGTATCCGAAAGAACTGCTTGCCTTGGGGATTCGCGATTACCGGGAAATCTTCTTCAAGCCCTACCGCATCATTTACCGGGTCTTGAACGATGCCGTGTATGTCTATCTGATCGTTGACGGGCGCCGCGACATGCAGACCTTGTTGCAGCGCCGTCTGCTTGGCGCTTGAGTTCTCATCTTGCGGACATCGACGTCAATCCTCGGGGGACCAGAATTCGATACGCCAGCCTTCCGGATCCCGGAATTCGAAGACCCTCGGGCCCCAGGGATGCTTCCTCACGGCAGGCAAGCCCGGGAATCGGGCCTTGAGCTCCTCGTGGGTGGCCTCTATGTCTTCCACACAGATCGAAAGGATCACGCGATCGTGCCCCGGCTTGGGGGCATCCGGGTGCAAGGGCTTGAGGATCCCGATGCGGGCGTCGGCCGTGACCTGGAATTCCACGAATCGCTCCCTCTCGTAAAGGACCGGAAACCCCAGGACATCCTTGTAGAAGGAGACGCAATCCTCCCACTTCTCACAGATGAGCACGGTGTGGAGGCTCTTGACGGGCAGCATGACTGCCTTAACCGCGTATCATGGTCAGGAGCATCTTGAAGGGCTCGGGGGCGTGCAGGGAATGGGGCACATCCGCCGGCATGAGCACGGTCTCGCCTGCCCCGGCCTTCACCAGCTCTCCTCCGATGGTCAGCTCTGCCTTTCCATCCAACACCTGAACAAGGGCATCAAAGGGCGCGGTGTGCTCGCTCAAGCCCTGTCCCTTGTCAAAGCTGAACAGCGAGACCGTGCCCACGGGGCGCTTGATCAGCGTGCGACTGACAACCGAGCCGGGTACGTAGGCAAGCAGCTCGTCGAGACGCAGCGCTTCCGCTGCAGGCAAGGTTCCGTCCGAAGCTTCCCGGTTCTTTTCGTCTTTTTCCGCCATCTCTTCCGTACCTTTCCTTCGAGGAGGGGTCCTGGGCAAGAATTATTGGTCTTCATTATGTTTTCCAAGTTTTATTGATCTATGTCAAGGATAGGATGCCACTCACAGAATAATGTTGCAGTATTCCTATTGCAATGCTATGAATGCGCTACGCAGACGAATGCCACGGGAGAGATGCTGATGAGCGTGACCCGCAGGCTAGAAGCGAATCGTTATTTCTCAAAGAAGAAACCGTTTTTTTCATTTCTTGTCCTTTTTCTGCTCCTGTTTCCGAACGTAGGCAGCGCGATGCAGTGGGACGACGTGCTCGAGGAACTGAAAAAACTCGACCTCGGGGTGGATGGAAGGCTCCGGTGGGAGTACTGGAACGGCCTGGAGGGGCAACCGACTCCCCAGCCCAGCTACAATTTCGTCGATCTCCGGGTACGCCCCTACGTGAAATATCCGGGAGAACAATTCGTCTTCTTCTTCCAGTTCCAGTACGCCGGGGCCTTCAACTTGCCCGAGAATGCGGTTTCCGGCCCGGGGAGCGTCTATTTCAGCCTGAGCGACCCGGACAACGCCCCGCAGGCCACGGACGTGCTCGAATTCTGGATGATGGGCAAGGATTTTCTGGTTGACGGCCTCGGATTCGAGGTCGGCAGGCTCGGCATCAAAGGCGGGGTGGAGACGCTCTATAAGGACAACAAGACCCTGGACTGGATCAAGAAGGTCAGGCTCTCAGAGAGGCTCTGGGGCACCTTTGACTGGACAAACGTGGGAAGGAGATACCACGCAGTCCGGGCCTTCTACGATACCGAGCAGTTCCGCGTGGACGGGATTGCCTCCAAGCTCCTCGCCGGAGGGTTTGACTACAACACGGCCTTCGAAGAATTGGATGACGTAGACATTTTCGGCGGGGTCATGACCCTGAAGGATGATTTCTTGATCGATAACACGGATATCAGGATCTATGGCATCTACTTCCGGGACGACCGGGATGTAACCGAGAGCGTGACAGGAGGAACACTCGAAATCCCGGCCGTGGGCGCAAGCTGGGCCGGTGCATACCCGGGTCTCGGACCGGGAACCCTCGACATGCTCGTCTGGGGCTGCTACCAATGGGGCGACTGGGGGGCAACCGGTCACTCCGCTTATGCGGTGGTCGCCGAAGGGGGATACAAGTTCCAGGACCTTTGCCTGCAGCCCTGGCTCCGCCTCGGCGTTGCTCTCGCATCCGGAGACGATGACCCGGAAGCAGGGACCCACAAGAGCTTCTTCGGCATGGTGCCCACAAACCACAAGTGGTACGGGTACATGGACACCACGGCCCTGTCGAACCTGATCAACTTCTACCAGCAGCTGTTCCTGAATCCCGCTGAGAAGGTTGTGGTCCAGGTGGATGCGCAGCTTTTTTGGTTGAACAACTCGAACGATAGCTGGTATGCAGGGTCAGGGGCCACGAGCAACGACGTCTTCGGGTTTGTGGGCGGGTACAACGTGTCGAGCGGAACGACTGCCAGGCTCACGGACGGTGAGGGCTTCATCGGGGGCGAGCTGGACCTGACGGTAAAATACGAGGCCTCCAAGTATGTCGGCTTCGAGGCCGCCTACGGCCACTTCTTCGGGGCTGCCGGTGCAAAGGCGGTCTTCTCGGAAAACGGACACGGCGATTGGATCTCGATCCAGACGGTTGTGACCTTCTGAAATTCGGGCCCGTTACATATCCATGGTTTTCACGTTTCCGGTCATAAACAACGATCACAGATTCAGGAGTGCACGTTATGAGACGCATTCTCTTCCTGGTCGCACTGGGGGTTTTTCTCTGTTCCTCTCTGGCTGAAGCCAAGAAGGATGTGGACCCCAAGCTCTACGGATCGCCGGAGGGGCAGGTCTGCATCAAGTGCCACGAGCTGAAGACGCCCGGTCTTCACAAGATGTGGCGTCAGGGAAGGATGGGACAGGCGGGGGTGAACTGCTACGACTGCCACCGGGCGGAGAAGACCTCGGAGAAAGGGCCTGGTGATCCGGATGGCTACGACCACCGCGGGTTCTGGGTCGCAACGATCGTGAGCCCGAAGGACTGCGCCCGCTGCCACAAGGCACAGTTCGACCAGCAGCAACCCTCCCACCACGCCAAAGCGGCGGACATCCTGAACTCCCTGGACAACTACCTCGGAACGGTCCTGGGGGGACGCGCTGCGGTGGCGACCGGATGCCGTCAGTGTCACGGCTCGAACATCAAGGTGCTGGAAGAGGGCAAGCTCGACCCGGCCACCTGGCCGAACACCGGGATCGGGCGAATCAACCCGGACGGAAGCAAGGGGAGCTGTTCCGCGTGCCACACCCGGCATCGCTTCTCGATCGGCCAGGCCCGCCGTCCCGATGCGTGCGGCAAGTGCCACCTCGGGCCGGACCATCCGCAGATGGAGGTCTACACTGAATCGAAGCACGGCATCCTCTACCAGGCCTTCCGAGACAAGCTGAACATAGACCGGGTCAAATGGGTCGTCGGCGTCGACTACGAGGACACGAGCACGTGCGCCACCTGCCACATCAGCGCGACGCCGAATCAGATTGCGACGCACGATGTGGGAGACCGGATTTCCTGGACCCTGCGGCCCGTGGTCTCCAAGAAGCTCGCCAACTGGCAGGAGCGCAGGGAGAGGATGAAGGATGTGTGCCGCCAGTGCCACGGCGACCCGATGATCGAAGGCTTCTACCTGCAGTTCGACGACCTGGTCGAGCTGTACAACACCAAGTTCGCCATCCCGGCTCAAAACATGAGAAACGAGCTGATGGATATGGGCAAGATCTCGAAGGCCGACTTCGATGACGACATCGACTGGACCTTCTGGGAGCTCTGGCACCATGAGGGGCGCCGCGCCCGGCACGGCGCTTCGATGAGCGGCCCGGACTACGCGTGGTGGCACGGCCTGTACGAGGTGGCCAAGCACTTCTACGGTCACTTCCTCCCGGAAGTGGAGCGCATTCTCGGCCCCAGAAAGGCGATACCCTTCCTCGAGAAACACGTGTTCTGCGACCCTCGGCACCGCTGGTACAAGGAAGGGATGAGCAAGGAAGAACTGGAAAAACTCAACAAGTTCTATGACCAAAGGTACGGCGGCAAAGAGGTAGAGTAGGGTGCGAAGAATTGATCGAACCGTCCGCTGGGCGACCCTGCTGGTCGTCCTGGCCTTCGCGGGACTTGCCCCGGCGAGTCAGGGCACGGATCCGGATGAGCCCCCTGCCCAGTTCCCTGCAACCGCCTCCTCCGGAGACAAGGCAGAAGAGTTTCCGGTCCCCTTTGACCCTCTGCCCAAGACGATCACCCCGTGTCGTGCCTGTCACGGCCCGGAGAAGGATTTCAAGATCAACTGGACCCGGGAAGAGATCCTGCGCGTGCACACCGGCGTCCGACTCAACCACGGTGGGACTCGGGTCTGGTGTCTGGACTGCCACAGCCCGAAGGAGAGGAACTACCTCCTTCCCCTGAGTGACGGAAAGCTGATCAGCTTCGAACACTCCTATGAACTCTGCGGCAAATGCCACGGAACGAAGTACAGAGACTGGCGGCACGGAATTCACGGAAAGAGAACCGGGTACTGGAACGGGAAGAAGACGTACATGTTGTGCACCCAATGCCACAACCCCCATACCCCCCGGTTCAGGCCCATCGAACCGATGCCTCCCCCAAAGAAACCCAGGTCACCCAAGGAGACCTCTGAAAAGCACTGAGGGTTCTGTTCGATGAGCAACCGCGAAGAAAGGTCCGTACTCGGTCGCCGCCAGTTTCTGGCCGGTACGGCCGGCCTGTTTGGGATGATCACTGTGAACTCCTGCAACTGGCAGGAGTTCTTCCAGCAGAACTTCCGGAGGCTCACCAAGGAGGAGATCGATCGGACCGTAGCCAGGCTTGAGGCCCAGTACAAGGCGAAGTACGGAAAGGATTTCGTGGTGGGCACCGAGGGGCCCATCGACGGCACTCTGTTCGGGTATGCGCTCGACATCCAGCGCTGTATCGGATGCCGCAAATGCGTATATGCCTGTGTGGAGGAGAACAACCAGACCCGGGATCCCCAGATCCATTACATCCGCGTGCTGCGCTTTCGGGACGGAAACATGGACTTCGAGGAGTCCGAACTGTATTACGACCCGGACCGGGTTCCGCAAGAGGGCTACTATTACCTGCCGGTCCAGTGCCAGCAGTGCGAGAACGCGCCCTGCACCAAGGTTTGCCCTGTACAGGCGACATGGACCGAACCGGATGGAATCGTGGTCGTGGACTACAACTGGTGCATCGGATGCCGGTACTGCATGGCGGCCTGCCCGTACATGGGCCGGTGGTTCAACTGGACCGATCCGGTCATTCCGGAGGAGGCGTTGAACACCCAGACCCACTATCTGGGCAACCGGCCGCGGCCACGAAGCGTGGTGGAGAAATGCACCTTCTGTATCCAGCGCGTGCGAAAGGGGCGCTATCCGGCCTGCGTGGAGGTCTGCCCGGTGGGGGCCCGCAAGTTCGGAAACCTCCTCGACCCGGAGAGCGAGGTGAGCTGGATTCTCAGAAACAAGCGCGTCTTCAGGCTGAAGGAAGAACTCAACACGCAACCGAAGTTCTACTACTTCTTCGGAACCTAGCGGGGGAGCAGCGTCGTGGTGAGATCCCCGTTCATTGCGGGTGCGGCCCAAAGATTGGTGACAGGATCCCGGATCTACTACGTGTGGGTGGGCTCGCTCCTTGTCTTCGCCCTTGCGGGCCTCGCAGCCTACGCCTGGCAGCTTTACGCCGGGCTCGTGGTGACCGGCTTGACCAGTTACGTTCCCTGGGGACTCTACATAGGGAACTTCACGTTCCTCGTGGGCGTCGCCGCGGCGGCCGTGCTGCTGATCATCCCGGCGTACATCTACGATTTCGGGCCGATCAAGGAGATCGTCATCGTCGGGGAGGCCCTTGCGGTCAGCGCGCTGATCATGGTCCTTCTCTTCGTGTCGGCGGACATGGGCAGGCCGGACAGGCTCTGGCATCTCGTTCCCGGATGGGGAATCCTCAATCTGCCCTCCTCGCTCCTGGCATGGGACATCGTGGTGGTGAACGGGTATCTCTTTCTCAACGTCTTCATCCCCGGGTACCTGCTCTACAAATCCTACCAGATGAAGGAACCCAACAGGTCCTTCATCATTCCCTTCATCCTCCTGTCGATCCCGTGGGCCGTGAGCATTCACACGGTCACCGCGTTCATCTACAACGGCCTGGCGGCCCGCCCGTTCTGGAACGCATCGATTCTCGCCCCCCGGTTCCTGGCCTCTGCCTTCTGCTCCGGACCGGCCCTGATCATCCTGGTCTACCAGATCGTCCGGAAATACACGAAGTTCCACGTGAAGAACGAGGCCCTGTTCACGATCGCCGAGATCATCTGTTACGCCATGGCAATCAACCTCTTCCTGCTGGGTGCGGAGTTTTTCAAGGAACTGTACTCGGACACGCACCACCTCTCCCCCATGAAGTATCTCTACAGCGGACTTCACGGTAAGGGCGCCCTGGTGCCGTGGGTCCGGACCGCCCTCTGCTTCAATCTGATTGCCTTTCTGATCTTCTTGATCCCGGCCACGCGAAAGAACTTCAAGACCCTGAACCTGGCGTGCGTGCTGATCATCGTCGGGATATGGATCGAGAAGGGGATGGGCTTGATCATTCCGGGTTTCATCCCCGCCCCCCTGGGGGAGGTGTGGGAATATTCTCCTTCTCCAGTCGAGATTCTGGTCACCACGGGGATTTGGGCCATAGGCCTCTTGGTCTTCACGATGATCCTGAAGATCATCATACCGATCGAAACAGGCACTTTCACGAAACAAATCCGGGAGGCTGCCTGATGCAACCTTCGGCCCGGCAGGAGTCCGTCATGAAGGGGATCTCCGGACCGCCCCTGCCCACAAGAGGCGCCTTTCCTCGAAGGCACACGAGGCCTCTCATCGCCCTGACCGCCCTGCTTGTGGCGGTCCTGTTCGTCCCCTTGTCCGGCCTTGCAGGGGATCAGGGAGACGCGTCTTCTCAGGATGCCGAATCCCTGGTGAAGAGGCTCGAGAGTCCGGACCCCCTCGTTGCCGTACAGGCGGCCGAGGCGATCGAGGCGCGGGGAGCCGCGGACAAGGAACTCGTCGAGGCCCTGGCCTTGGCGATCAAGCATCCGAACGAAGTCGTTCGGCTCACCGCGATCGACGCCCTGTCCGAGATCGGCGCCGATGCGGCACCCGCGGTGCCCGCCCTGGCCGAGGCCCTGGAGGACAAGGACCCGATGATTCGGGAGGCTGCCGCCCTGGCCCTTTTCACGATGGGCAAACAGAGTGCCCCGGCGATTCCCGGCCTTGTCCGCTGCCTGGGGGACAGGAGCCGTCGAGTTCGAGATGGTGCGATCCTGGCTCTCGTGAACATCGGTGAGGCGTCGGCACCCGACCTGATCCAGGCCTTGAGCGACAAGGACGAACAGATGAGGTCGGGCGCGGCAGAAGCCCTGGGAAGAATGGGAAAGCCTGTCGTGCCTCGACTCATGGAGGTCCTGAAACAGGGCAATCCTGTTTCGGCACAGGCGGCCTCCGGGGCCCTGGCAAGGATCGGAGAGCCTGCTGTAGAGCCGTTGATCGATATGGTTCGCGGCGCGGACGAAACACGAGCCAAGCTCGCAGGTCATACCCTTGCCGAGATCGGGGGCCCGGCAGTGCCTGCCCTCGTCGAGACGCTCAAACAGAAGTGACTCCAACCGCCTGTTCGCATCAGGAGGGAAAAGGATGAGGAAGAGAGCCTTTTCGATCATCACGCTGGCTCTGACCCTTGGCATTGCGGTTGCCACCACCGCCGGGGATTGCCCGGATTGTCCGAAGACGGCGATGACGAGCCCGCTCGACCCGAACTGGAAGGATTTCAGCCCGCCGCCGCTGGTGCCGGACGAGTCCCCGGACTGTCACCGGGTGCAATTCGGGAAGAAGAGGTGCGAGGACTGCCACATCAAGGACACCCCGGTTGCCTACAAGCAGTGGCTTGGCTCCAAACACGGGATCAACAACGTCAAGTGTGGGATATGCCACGGCGACGCGGTCAACTACCGGGGAGCGCCGGACAGGGCTGTTTGTATCGGGTGCCACTCCCAACAGGTCGGGAACATGCCGGACGACAGCCTGGTCACGAACTGCTCCTACTGTCACAAGGCCCACTGGTTCACGGTTCACAACATAGAGAAATATGAGCAATTTGCCCCGGACAGAGAGATGCGCTTCAAGGTCCCGGGTTTTTGAGATCGAAAAAAAAGATGCCCCCATGAGCAACAGGGACTTCGATGATTGGGAGAACGCCATGGCTATGACCCGAAGAGAGATGATCAAGATGTCCGCAGCCGCTTTTGCGGCCGGCGCCCTCGGCATCCCCTTTCCCAGGATCACTTCAGCAGGGGAACAGGATGTCGTCGTCGACGAATGGATCAAGGGAGCCTGCAGGTTCTGCGGAACAGGTTGCGGCATCTTCCTGGGTGTACGGAACGGCAAGCTGGTCGGCATCAGGGGAAACCCCAAGGCGCCGACCAACTATGGATTTCTCTGTGTCAAGGGATTCAAGGGCTTCGTGAGCATGTACCACCCGGACCGGCTCAAGTACCCGATGATCCGGCAATCGGACGGCAAGTTCGAGAAGGTCTCCTGGGACAAGGCCCTGGACACGATTACGAGCAAGTTCAAACAGCTGCGAGAGGATTACGGCAAGGACGCGGTGGCCTACTACGGGTCGGGCCAGGCGATGACCGAGGAGAGCTACACATTCAACAAGCTTTGGAAAGGCGGGCTGCGCTCCAACATGGTCGAGGGCAATCCTCGGCTTTGTATGGCTTCCGCGGTGGGAGGCTACGTGTCCACCTTCGGCACGGACGAGCCGGCCGGGTCATACGCTGACATCGAGAAGGCGAAGACCTTCTTCATCGTGGGCTCGAACATGTCGGAATGCCATCCGATCATCTTCCGTCGCATTGCGAGGCGGAAACTCAAGAACCCCGACCAGATCAACATCATCGTCTGCGAACCCCGGTACACCTCCACGGCGAGGATTGCAGACGTCTGGCTGCCCACAGACCCCGGTACGGATCTGGCCGTTTTCCATTGTATGGCCCGGGAAATCGTCAAGAACGGCTGGACGGATAGCTACTTCGTGAACAATCTGGGCCGCTTCCACACCGGGAAGGAAGCCGTGAGCTTCGAGGAGTACAAGAAATTCCTGGAACAATTCACACCCGAAAAGGTCGAAAAACTCTCCCGTGTCCCGGCAGCGAATATCCGGGAAGCGGCCCGGCTGTTCGGCCAACAGGGGCCGTCCTTGAGCCTCTGGACTATGGGCCTCAACCAGCGAACCCGGGGCGTGTGGGCAAACAACCTGGTACACAACCTTCACCTCATAACGGGCAATATCTGCAAAGAAGGGGCCGACTCCTTCTCCCTGACGGGCCAGCCCAACGCATGCGGCGGTGTTCGCGAGACAGGGACCCTGTGTCACCTCCTGCCGGGAACCCGGCCCGTCAAGAGCGAAGCAGTCCGCACGCAGGTCGAGAAGGCGTGGAAGATCCCGAAAGGGGCGATAGACCCCACGCCCGGATTTCACACGATGAAGATGTTCGACAACCTGGGGGCCGAGAAGGACAAGAACAAGCCGATCAAGGGGATGCTGGTGTGCACCACCAACCCGGCTCAGTCCCTGCCCAACGTGAACAAGTACTTCAAGGGCATGAACGATGCGTACCTGGTCGTGCTCGAGATCTTTCCCACCCGAACCACACAATTCGCCGACGTGGTGCTTCCTGCCGCCTTCATTTTCGAGAAGGGTGGCGTGTACGGGTGTTCCGAACGGCGCAGCCAACTTACGTCCAAGTGCGTGGAACCACCGGGAGAGGCAAAGGCCGACCTGTGGATTGCGGCTCAGATCGCCAAGCGAATGGGTTTTGAAAAACTCATTCCCTGGAACATGGGCGACCCGGAGGAGGCCTACGCCATGGCATGGGACGACTATCGGGAATGCGTCAAAAACACGGAGCACACCATCTATGGAATAACCCGGGAGAGGCTTGCCAAGCTCGATGGAGGACTCCAGTGGCCCTGCCCGGACGAAAAGAGCCCGGGGACGGAGAAACGGTACGTTCGAGGCAAGGACCCGATCATGGACATGCCCCACATCGTGAAGGTTCCGCCCCAGGCGATGATCTACTTCTACGCGGACAAGAAGCACGAAGGGAAGGCGAACGTCTTCTTGCGTCCCTACAAAGGGCCGGAAGAGCCTCCGGACAAGGAATACCCTTTCTTCCTGACCACAGGCAGGGTCATCGAGCACTGGCACTCCGGCACGATGACCATGCGGGTTCCGGAGATCGCCCGCTCCCAGCCGAACGCCTACGTGGAGATCAACCCCGAGGACGCCAAGGAATACGGGATTCGGAACGGTGACATGGTCAAGATGACGAGTCGAAGGGGATTCAACCTCCTGCCGGCCCGTGTGGTCAAGAGGTCCCTGCCCGGGATCCTCTTCGTTCCGTGGTTCGACCAGGAATGGGACCGGATGATCAACCGCGTCACCATCGACGCCTTTGATGCGGGCTCCAAACAGCCCGAATTCAAGATCTGCGCCGTGAAACTGGAGAGGGTGGGTGACCCCAAAGACGTGGCGGACATGATGGTCATATCCAGCCTGGATACCGCATTCCCGAAGGAAGTGTAAATTAAGACGAACGTTGACGGAAAAGGAAAGAAGGGCCCTC